>Ga0335085_10000464_pt1 | contig 114983 bp, 102 predicted proteins | sample Lox_Sample_45_FD_206712 | JGI IMG/M metagenome (GOLD analysis project Ga0335085, IMG submission 206712) | Soil microbial communities from Loxahatchee National Wildlife Refuge, Florida, United States - Lox_Sample_4.5 | ecosystem: Environmental > Terrestrial > Soil > Wetlands | place: USA...
GATTCAGAATTCTTTGAAAAAGCTCGCCAGACGGCTGCGCGAATAAAATCTGAAATCAAATGAAAAGAAATCGAGCAAACTGAAGGTGCCTACATGAAAACCGTCAAAGATACGGCTGACCTCAAAACAGTGTTGTTTGAACCGGTCGCACCGTATTTTGCAGACGCTTACAACACTCTCAGCAGCGTTGTTCAGGCGTTGGCCTTGGGCGTCATGGGTTATGAAATCGCCAAACTGTTTTTTGAAACGAATTCGGCTGATTTAAATTGGGCAATCATTCAGTCGCCTGCTACCGGAAATTTGTTGCTAGCGTTTATGCTCATTTGTCTTCTCTGGCACCGATACATCGTCCATAACCAATTTTATGCTTGGGAAATCGGGGTGGGCGACACCGTCATACCGATCACGTTTGGACTGCTGGAGGTTCTCTTAATTTTGTCGGCCGACAAATCTGTTTTTTATTCATCCTTTTTCATGGCGTGTATCAGCACATGGGGAGTCGTAGCCTACATTAACACCATTCAGAAACACAACGACCCGCCGGAGATGCCAAAGGCGCTGATTCTATATCGGAAGCATTTTGCCTCGTCGCATCCCGGTTTTGCGGATTCGCTTTTTTGGGAAGTGGCCAGCTTCGAGAAAAGGGCACAAAAAGAGTTGATCGCGTCGACCGTGGTCATGTGGGCGATCACGGCCTCAATTCACTTCATCCAGATAGCCTTTGTCGCACAGGCTGAAATAAAATCGTCCGCATGAAAGAAATCAAACTGCCCATAATGCAGACGGTCTCGCTGACAATTAGCCAGCAGGACATTGACCCGAGCAAAGCTATCGACATTGGCGGTGGCAGGCGCGGCGTTTCTCTCGGAGTTATGTTTGACGAGCGGATAGCCTCTTTGATGGAAACCGCAAGGCAGAACGGCGGCAAGATCCTTTACGCAACCACATCCATCGAACAGAAGATAGAAAGCATATTGCTCGAATACTTCATGGGACCATTTGCTGGTCACGATGACAAGAGGGTCATGTTTGAGCACGAGGTTCTTCAGTCAACGACCTTATCTTTTAGGGCAAAGAAGGAATTGGTGACAAAGATAATCAATAATGATTCTCTTCTTGCAGGTGACAAGAAGAGCGCGGCGCAGAGAGACCTAAAGAAAATCATGGACTGGCGTAATGCATTCGCCCACGGCAAGATTCAGCATGACACCAAGAGAGGTTGCTTCATCGCATATTACTCAGGCGAGCCTAAGACAGAAACGCTTGATGACCACTATTGGGATGAGGTCGAGAGAGTTTTCCGGGAATGCGATGTACTGCTTGACGAGGCGATTCGGACATTGCGGAGCAGAAAGCCAATGCAGTATCCCGGTTCAGCCCTTTAGCCCTCACCCTTGATTATGAACATCAACGCATTTGAACGGCAGACCGGTTATTGTCCACTGTATCTGGCCTGGCGCATCGTGGATGAGGAAAATTCTTGAAAATGGACGGATTAATTCTCATCGGCGCATTCCTGCTGTCGGCGGGCGCGATTTCCGTCGCCAATTGGATGGCACTTATACCTTGGCGGCGCAACAAAGACAAACATTGGTCGGAACAGGCAAGGCTGGCATATCCGGTCATTGTCGCCGCCCGTTCCAGCTTGTGGACGGTGCCCGGTGTTCTTGCGCTGATCGTGTTGCTGATATTGCCGGATTCATCCCCGCTCTGGCTGTTAACAGGCATTGTGGCGGTGCTGGGCGGATATGCAGGAACCTTCCCATTGGACCATGAGCTTTTCCCAAGAATTTCATTCCATGAATGGTTGCGCCAGGCTGCCATCGGCATTCTGTTGCGCTTTTTGTTCTGGTTCGTTCTTTTGGGAGCAGCCGTGCTGATGCCAGACGAATTCAATCCAATGGCATTGGCCATCGGTTGTGGGGTTGTCGGCCTCTGGGTGATTTGGGCTAGAGCAGGCTGGGTTTGGTTGGGGCGAATACTTGGTCTGTTTCAACCGGCGCCGGAACGTTTGCGAAAAATTGTCGCCGACACGTCCACCAGAATGAACGTGCCATTTCGCGAAGTCTGGTTGATGCGTTCTCCTTCAGCACAGGCGTTCGCGATGCCCAGCGCCCGCAAATTGTTGTTTACGGAGCGCCTGCTGGAAATTGCGCCCGATGATGAATTAGCCGCAATCTGCGCGCATGAACTGGCGCATCTCACCGAATCCAAGGCGGATCGTTATTCGCGTTCCGTCCAGATGTTGGCGTTTCTGCCGTGGATTTACTTTAATCCATTGACTCACGCTTTTGGTCCTGCTTTTGGCTTCTTTGCCTTTTACGGTCTAATTTTCACCACCGTTGCCGTTCCCCGCATTTACCGGAGTATCAGCCGAAAGCTGGAGTCGCGGGCGGACGAGATGGCGAAAGCCAACGAAGGCGATGCCGGAACTTATGCCCGGGCATTGGCGCGATTATATGCAGATAATCTTTCACCGGCGGTCATGGCGAAGTCGCGGTCAACGCATCCACATCTGTATGACCGGTTGCTGGCTGCTGGCGTGACGCCCGATTTCCCACGGCCTGCTGCGGCAGATTCAATGGCATGGCATGGGCATGTATTTGCGGTATTGGTGGGATTGTTGTTCGGCATTTTTGCGATACGCTTGGTGCATTGGTTTAGTTGAACATGTTGAAGAGACCGTTGGACAGCATTTGCCGCACGGTCTGAAATAAAATTGCCCGTATGAAACAGGAACGGCAGACGAAAGTCGAAGGTCGAGTTCTGGAGGTGCTGAAGCGCCTGCAAGCCGAAACCGCCTCCGAGTTGGATGCCGTGCTCCCCGCCATTTTGGATCAGGCATTCAAGTGGGAACTGTAAATGTTTTTGGTTTCACATAGTTTGGATATGCGAGAACGAGAAATTCGTTCCTGGATTGCCAAACACCCTTCGGTCGCGCTGGTCGTTGCTGCTGTCTATTTCGAGTGGACGGTTTGCCGTGCGATTGTCGGTCTAAGCAAGCGACCGAACAAAGAAGTCCGCCGAGACCTTGAGAGAATACATGGCTTGGCTGCCTACAAAGATATTTGGCGCAGCGAAATCGCTCACTTGCCGGGTGCAAAAACACTGCCGCAAGCGGTGAAAGATTGGCATGGTATAACGCTCGCGTTCGAGGCTCGGAATGTCCTCGTGCATGGTAGGGATCGTTATACTCAGAACATGGTTCGACCACGAATTGACTCGATACTGGCTGGTGTGCGTGACATTTGCGCTTGCTGTTCAGATCATGGGCTTGATGTAAACAATCGGCTTCCGCAGCGGAGGCAGAAGAAAGGCGTGAGCAAATGAACCATCAACGCCGAATCTTGGCCGAGCTGGACGCATTCCAAGCGGAGGTGGAGGCGCTGACGCGACTGCACGCCGAAACCGCCGCTGAGCTGGCCGCGCTGCTCCCCGCCATCCTCGACCGCGCTTTTAAAGGAGAAGTGCTATGAGCAATCGTGGCAAAACACCAAAAGCGGCAGTGCATACGCTTAAGCGTAAAAGGACTGACGGTCAGGCCGCAACGTTGAGCAGGATAGAAAAAATCAAAACGGGCATAGAGCGGTTGAGTAGCGATCTGTATGGCCTGAATTATAGCGACAGCTTGGTCAGGCTCTATAATTACCAGACATTCAAGGTTGAAATTGTAAGGGGCTTTATTTTGTATCTGCAATTATCAATCGAAAATCTTTTGAAGGAGCTTTTGGTTTTCCGTTTGAAGGGTGAGGCAAAAGTATTCACGGTCAAAAAGATTAAGCACATTGTTGAGGATATGCGGCCTTATGAGATCGTAGAATGGTGTGGCCGATTGAACTTGGTGAGCAAACGACAATATCATCAGATTGCTGAATTAAATCGAATAAGAAACGCGTGTGCCCACAACTGGCATCTGGGCATTCCTCGCCATACCAAAGACAAACTCGGGAGACGAATGAAAGTTCCCATGGTCAGATTCAATGGGAAAAATCTTCTCAACGAAGATGTCTTTCGCGACGATTTTATGCCTGTTTACAGCAAAATCTATTTGAAGCTGTATGGGAAGGTGTTGAGGATAAGAAAATATATCTGATCTGCGGAACGTATGCTGTTTGGCCGTTACAACCTGAAAATCGAACAACATCAGATCGGCCGAGTTGCACGCGGTGCTCCCGGCCATTCATCCGCCTTCTTCTGCTTTCGGCGGGACAAGAACGAGAATTAAAAATCCCTTGCTAACTTTATGAACGAACCCAATTCCACTGTCCCGATAGAAACTGAACCGCCACCACCGGCTTACAAGAATCGTTCGGGCGGCCTTATTGTCTTTGGCGTGCTCACCATTTTGCTGGGAGCACTTTCCGGCCTGATGGTGCCGCTGATGTTGCTGGGGCAGGCCATCAACGCCCGGAATCCCAACGCAGCGCCCACCAGCCTGGCGATGCTCCTGCCCGGATTGCTGATTTATGGCGGTCTGGCGGTGGCTCTGATCTGGTTGGGCATCGGTTCCATCAAAGCCCGGCGCTGGGCGCGGGCGTTGCTGCTCATTTTTGCATGGAGCTGGCTGGTGATGGGCGTGGTCACCGTGGCAGTCATGGCGGTGGTGTTGCCCAAGATAGTGGCCAATATCAACAACAACATGCCGGCGGGTCAGCAGGGAATCCCAGCAACGGCGGTAGGCGTCATCATGTTCATCACCTGCCTGGTTTTTGGGTTCATGTTCATTCTGGTGCCGGCAGTGTGGGTTTTCTTCTACAGCAGTAGGCACGTGAAGGCCACGTGCGAGGCGCGGGACCCGGTAGTGCGCTGGACGGATAAATGTCCGTTGCCCGTGCTGGCCATAAGCTTGTGGCTATGGCTCGCCGTGCCGATGTTTGTACTGATGCCGGTGGCATATCATGGCGTCGCGCCATTTTTTGGCAGTTTCATCCAAGGTGCGCTGGGCGGATTGTTTTATCTGTTGCTGGCAGCGATTTGGGCCTGGGCGGCATGGCGTCTCTATCGTCTGGATGTGCGGGCTTGGTGGGTGTTGCTGGCGACGCTGGTGCTGTTTTCGCTGTCGAATCTGTTGACCTACACGCATCACGACATCCTGGAGATGTACCGGCTGATTGGTTATCCCGAGGCGCAGATCGAGCAGATACAAAAGACCGGATTGCTGACCGGCAACAGCATGGCCTGGTTCACTGCTTTTTCCATGGTTCCGTTCCTGGGATATTTGTTGTTTGTGAAAAAATATTTTCGGGTGAAGTAACCGATTGCGCTTATGAGCATTTTATCATCCTTGTTTGGTGGAAGCGATAAACGGCCAAAAGGCAGCTTTGCGATCAGCGACAAGGAGTTGCTGGTGCGAGGCTGGAATGACACAGAACTTAGGCAAATAATCGCTGATTTTCAGCAGGGCTATCACGACCGTCTTCCCCAAAACTTCTCCACGGAGGTTCAAGCCAAGGATGGCGGCGTTTTGCGAGTGACATTTCCCGCCGACATCCAGCCGCGATATTTCTGTTTTCTTATCAATTACGTTCAGTATCCCAAGAATTTTGATTTGAAATCGCGGACGATTCTCGTTTCAGGCAGGGCGACCATGGCATCGGATTTTTTGCCGTCCGAGCAGAGTCTGATTGGCAAGCGCATACTGTTTTATATCCCTGCCGACGATAAAGATTATGACGTGGTTTTTGCGCAAGTGGACGGGCAGAACTACAAGTATCCGTTTTCGTCGGAGCGTTGGAAGCATGTGCCCGAGCCAAGAATTCCAATTGGAGTTGGCGAACTATAATAGTGATACCGCACTTGCCTTTGCTTTCTGCCGGATGTATTCCCACGCCGGTTCTCTCTTCCACTGCGACCTCCTTCGGTGATTATCGCATTACGAACGCGCATGACGGCGTTGTTGGAAAAGAAAGATGACGCTGATGGCCAAAACGAATGCAGCCAAGAGTGGTAGCAGACGGCCAGGAGTGCCGAGAATTTCGTAGTCGCGGCCCGCAACATACGTCGGGCAGGTAATCCCTTTTTGCCTGATCAATGCCATTGTTGTTTCGTCCATGTCTGCCGTATATTTGGCCACGTTGCCGTCCTTGGTAACTTCAACCCAGAAGTACCGATACATCGTGGGATACTCCCGAGGCGGTATCAAAGTACGGTTATGGCCCTCCATGACGCTCACCTTAAGGTTGCCGGGCGCGGTTTGATTGATGAGATCACGAAGCCTTGGCCCGGTGAGATGCCCGACATTGTAGTTCGTGTCCGTAAAACAAAAGATTAGAAGGCTGGCGGCGGCAACCGCCAACGTGAGGACTATCCGCAATGAAAACTTCCGGGGAACGCCGGGCCGGATGTCTTCAACTGGTTGGCGAAGCTCTTCTTGACTCGTGTTGCCGGCTGAATCGGCACTCGAACGGTCGCGTCGGCGCTGCCAGGCCCAAATCAAAAGCGAACCTGGGACCGTTAGATAGGCCAATCCCAGCCAGGTGGTCATAACCGAAAGGAATCGGGCGCGGGCTTCACCGTGCAAGAAGCCGGTAACGCCAAAGGTCAAAAGCAACGGCAGAAAGAGAAAAAGCACCAGTCCTCCGCCGAAGATGCGCCAGAAGCTCGCAGCGGATTTGCGCTTTTCCGGCAGGCTGGCCGCGTCCCGGCCCAATAGGTATCCGAAGAGCGTGCCCAGGGTGGCCGGAATGGCAAGCAGGCCAGCGAAAATCCCGATGCTTTTCAGAAAAGCAGCCAGACCGGTGGCCTGGCCTGTGGCACTCTTGGTGGTGGCCATTCCCATAATCGCACCCTTGGCGGTGGTGGCAGCCGCCAACATCGGTAACGCCGCGATAACTGCCACCGCGAAGGTCTCCGCCGGCCCCGAGCGGCGCAGGCCATTCCGAACCACGTTCGCCACCCGGTCGTTCAGCAAGGCGCGGCCACGGGAGAGGCGCTGCCGCACGGCCTCTTCGGAAATCTCCAATACTTCGGCCACCCGCGCAATAGACTCGTTTTGACGGTAGAAAAGCACCATAGGCTCGCGATAAAGTTCCGGCAGTCCCGACAGGACATGCCAAAGAATTGTTTCTTCTTCCTTGCTGATAGCCTGCTCGTCTGGCTCGGTTGCGGGCGGTGCCGCTTGTGTTTCCTCCTCCAACAGCTTCGCGTCAGCCAGCGGATTGCGCGTATGCTGGCGAAAAGCATTGTGGATGAGATTGCGGGCAATACCGTAGAGCCAGGACCGGAACCGACTTGGTTCCTGCAACGTGTTGAGTTGGCGCCAGGCGGTGATGAAGACCTCTTGCGCCACGTCCTCACTGCGCCCGACGTTGCCGCAAGCGCAGAAGGCCAGAGCACAGATGGAAGATTGATAACGGGCGACGATTCGGCCAAAGGCGTCGCGGTCACCAGCCAAACTCCGTTGCACGAGGGAGATGTCACTCGGCATCTCCAGTTCCAAGGCAGGATTCGCTTTCATACCAGCCAAGTAGTGGCCTGAGCGGTAAATTTGTGACAGGAAATTGAAGATTACACTTTACATATTTTGACAAACGCCGGATTCCTTTTGGCATAAGGCCGTCAGAAAATACTCCACCGTTTCGGCACAGGCCGGTTCATTCCATGCTACCCGCATCTTTACAGACGTGGACAATGATTTTGGGATAGTCGTCGGTCAGTTGGGTTGCGTCACCAATTTGGTATAAAATATTCATTCAATCCATCGGTTTTCCATGCGGCATTTCAAAACCCGGCGCGAGCTAAAAATGTTGCCCACGGTGAGAACCATCTTGCAACAGTTCCATCTGGTTCCAAAGGCCGTAGCGTTACTCGGCGAAAGCCGCGCTCACAGTGGACAAGCACGCATTCATGGTCGCGTAGATTGCGGAGTTTGTGTGGTTTAATTTTGTGCTCTTCGATTTCGGAATAATTGACGTTGCGTTTTCCGGCACTCGATCCCCATGAGCGTTTCATTACGCGCCTTTTGCCTAAGAAATCAGCGGCTTGAACCGCATCCGCTTCATCAGCGCACCGAAAAATCATTCGATTGCGCAGGTTCAAAGTCAGCACTTTGGATTTGTCATTGCCCAGCGGCGGAATCAGCGATGTGGTGGATTGGGCGGCGGCGACAATGGTGGCTTTGGCCTCTCGGATCACGTCCACACAATTGTAATCGCTGGTGCCGTCTTCACTGGCGGTCATAAACCGCTGTGCTTCATCCGCCCACAAAATGAGCAGGTTGTCCTTGGCGCGTTCGGCCTTTGGCTTGTCGAAACGGCGCAAGGCATGGTGATAGAACAGCAGTTTCAGGAACGTATTGACGTAGCGCCGCTCGGTTTGAAACTTCTGGGGCATGGTGACGCAAATGATCTTGCCGGCGTCAATTGCTGAAAAATCGAACGTGCTTTGGTCGGTGCAAAAAACTTCGGCCACTTCCGGGGTCAGAAAGTATTGCAGGTAGTTGCCGGTGGTTTCACGCACACCGCCGATTTGTTCGGGCGGTTGCTCATTAAGGAAGCGATTAAAGAAATGCTCCATGATGGCGGCGCGCCGGGGTGTTTGGAGCAGATTTCCGAGGTTGTCAACGTGTTGCTTTAGTTCATCGGGGTCGGTGAGCAACTGGGCAACGGCAGCCAATGTGACTGGACGTTTCAACTCAAACAGGAGCTCCAGCGCAGTTGCGATGTGGATTTGCGCCTGGCTCTTGAAAAAGCCTTTGTCTCCGCCTTGTCCCAAGCTGGTTGCCGTATCAATCACAAATCTGGCGTAGGTCATGAAGGGAATACTGCGGTCGCCCGTCAGGTTGAAACGGTGCGGGGGATGCCAGTTCGCATTGGCGGAACTCGGACGGATTTGCAGATGAATGAGGTCATTTTCGCGCCCGTAGTGTCTGGCCATTGCCGTCAGCGTTTCCCAATAGACGCCCTTTTCGTCAATGCAAAGGCCGCCCCAAGTCGGCTCATTTTGGAAAACTTGGTGGGCGAGCTGGTTAATGCCGGATGTCGTCTTGCCGGAGCCGGTATCGCCGGTAATGAGCCAACCGCGACAGAACTGGTTGCGTCGCCAAATGAGGCGCCCAAGGCGGGCAACACAGTCCTTCCGCCTGCGCGGAGACAACAATGTGCAGATGCCGATAAGAGCCAACAGCAGGCCGCCAATCAGGAGGAGGCATTGAGCAAGTGTCAATTCGAGGATCCGGTCGGAGAACGGCAACACCGGATTGAACGGGATGGACAGAGTCGTCATAGCCCGGTCTTCCCGATGAAATAACCCCCGATCAGGGCGGCAAGCAGCCCAAAAATCGCGGCGGCGAGGCTGACGCCATCGCGGTTTTGAGTTGATGCCAGTTTCTTGAAAGTGTCAATCAGGGTTGAACCCAATTGACGAAAAGTTGCCGCCGCTTCCGTTAACGCGCCGATGTCCGTTCGGAATTGTTCGAATGACGGCATTTCCCGACGGCGTAAATTATCCCAGTGCTGTTGATGGATACGAAACAAATCCACCAGCAGCACTACGGCATCGTCTTCGGACAATTTGTGCTGCTCACGAAACCTGGCCACGGCTTGCGCGAATTCCTCGTCGTAGTCGGATGGCTTCTTTTCCTTGTCGGATGTGCTCATGGCTTGGCAGGCAATAACAGGTCAGCAGCGGATTCAATGCTGGCATAGAGCTTGTGTTGCCAGGTTTGCAGGCGTTGCCGGTCGAGCAGGCTGAAGGCCGGATGCTTCGCTGCCGCCGTGACCGTCAGATTCAGGTCGTTGAGCGCCACGACCAGCCAATCTTCCAACTGGCTCATGGCTATCTCCTTTCCGCCATACTGCTCCTTCAACTGGCCCCGAACCTCCGAACCCTCATACAGCGCAAAGCTTTCACTGTGGGCAGCGTTTCGCACCACAACATAGCGGCACTTTTTGCCGAACTCGTCTCCCAGCCGCTGCACCTGGGTGACGCTGTCAGATTCATGATTAACGGGCATGACCAAGGTGAGTTGCGCGCCCAGCAGGGATAACACTGTGGGCAGGTTGATCTTAGCGAAGAAATCAATGAACAAATCGGTCGAGGCGGCCCGGCAATCCACAACGACCAAGTCGGTCTTCCCCAAGGCACTGAAGATGTCGTCGGGACCGCGCCGGTCGTCCAAATCAAGAAAGCGCGCGTCAGAATGAAAGCGTTTCAAAGTCGAGTTTTCGTTATCACTATCAATGGCGGTGTGGAGGATGCCCTTGTCTTTCAGATATTGGACAAAGTTGACGGCAAAAAAGCTTTTGCCGACGCCGCCTTTGCCGTTGAGGATGAGGTCGAGACGTTTCATGCGGTTTGAGGTTTCAACATGCGGATTTGCGCAATGCGCGGGCCGCGAACACGGCGGGGCGCGTCGCCTTCTGGAGCCGTTTGTGGAGTGGCCACTGTGGGTTGTGCCGCGGTGGCTGAATGGCCGCTGGATGAATCGGAAAAAGTCAGCCGTTTTCGAGGACGATGTTTGTGAGGGCGGACTATTTCGCCCAAAACTTCGTGGCAGAATGCCGCCACAGCAGTCTTGCAAATTGGCAGGCCATGCCGGGTAAGCAGGTCGGCGATGGAGCGATACGACGCGCGCTTTTGGCGCAATTCCTTGATGAAATCCTTCGCGGCGGCCAGTTCCTGGAAGCGCTCCGGCCGGGGCGGCGCAAATTCCGTGACCGCCTTGCGGACGGTGGTGGGATCAAATGCGGACATAATCACCTGGATAGAGCGGAGACAATGCGCGGACAAATGGTGGCCGGTGTATGAACATTCAGCGGATAGTTCGCGGACTGTGCGTGGACTCTCGCGGCCATCGGGCCGGACACTCTGCATCCGCGACTGCGGACACGGCCTGGACATGGACGCGGACTGTTCTCGGACACGGACTGTTCCTGGCCGTTGCCTGGTCGTTGCCTGACCAGGGACATGGACTGGACACGGATGCGGACATCAGGCCGGAAATGGCGCGGACATTCCGCGTCCGTTCCGCGACCATTTCGCGGACACAAAATCCTAATGGAAATTAGGGGTAAAGCGTACGGCACTTTAAACATGGTAGGAGATGGATTGCCGCTGTTGTTGGAGTAATTCCTCGCGCCAGATTTTTAGCTGCGAACTGATGGTCTGAATCTGATTGGTTTGCTCGATGCTTCGCCCTTCAATCTTCGCGGCGTAGTCATCACCCAACCGCGTTTCCGGCAATTGCATTACCGAATGCGCGGCTTGTTCGTTGAGGCGTTCGGCCAGTTTGTCCAGCACTTCGATGGCGCTGCGTAGCTGTGCGCTGGTGGGCGTGTGCATATTCAGGCGGAGGCGAGGCGTTGGGCTTTCTTGAGGTGGCGTCGAATCCAATGTTTCAGTTCCAGCTTCAAACCGTGGATGTGGTCGAGGTTGCAGCGCAGATCGAACTCAATGTGGGTGGCCTTCGCATCCCATGCGACATTGTTCGGAATGCGGTCCATCCGGCGTTTTGTGTGTGCCTTCAGTTCGCCTCGCAGCTCGTCCAGCACCCGAATGGCGGTTCTGATCTCATCATCGTTCACACAATTCATGCCTCCAGTTCACCACAACCGAAGCGTTGGAATGTGCAAGCCTTGCACAAAATGCAGAGCCGGTGTTGATAGGTTCCACCCCGTGGTGACGGCCAAAACCCAATACAAGCTAAGAAGCGCCAAGGAGTATTTTGAGGAACATCTTCAGGCGGATGACTATTACAATGAAGGTCAGCGCGTGGCCGGCGAATGGTTTGGATCGGGCGCGGAACGCTTGGGCTTGTCCGGCAGGGTCGGCTCGGAAGATTTCCTGCGACTTTGCGAAAATCGGCATCCGGCCACAGGTGACACCTTAACGCAACGGCTCAAGGGAAGACGGGTTGGGGAAGATGGGACGGAAGCCAATCGCCGTGTGTTTTTTGACTTTACCTTCTCACCGCCAAAATCGGTCTCGTTGGCGGCGTTCCTTGGGAGCGATGAAAACATCTTCGCGTTCCATGATCGCGCGGTCCGGGTGGCTTTGAAGGAATTTGAGGCGTTTGCCGCGACCCGCATTCGCAAGAGGAGGATGGATCGTGACCGTTTCACTGGCAATGTGGTGGCGGCACTATTCGCCCATGACACCTCGCGGGAGCTCGACCCGCATCTGCACACCCATTGCATCGTGTTCAACGCCACATTCGATTCGGTTGAGAATCGCTGGAAGGCGCTTCAGAATTATGAACTGCTGCGGGCGCGGAATTTTGCCCGGAACGTTTATTACCACGAACTAGCGCGTGAATTGCGGGCGGCCGGCTACCGGGTTCGCAATGATGCTCGCGGCGATTTTCGAATCGAAGGTGTTTCCCAGGAACTGTGCGATCGGTTTTCCAAACGGCACGCGCAGATAGATAAATCGCTCAAGAAATTACTTGCTGAGAAGCCAGAATTGGGTGAGGCAAACATCCAGAAGTTGCGCGCAATGCTGGCAGAGAACGATCGCGCCCGGAAGCAAAAAAGCGTGAACCGGGATCAACTACGGATTTTGTGGGAATCGCAGTTGACACACGACGAGCGCATTGCGTTGCGCCAGATCAAGCAAAGGTCGGAGCAAGCTGTTACACACCCAAACCCGATCGGCCTGACAGAGGCGGTGCAATGGGCGGAGGACCATTTGTTTGACCGGAAATCAGTGGTGCTGGAATGCCAACTATGGCAGGAGGCGCTGGGCCGGGCGCGTGGCGAAGGATTCTCGGTGGCTGAACTCAAGGAGTTCACAGAACGGCGCAATTATGTCCGCAATGAGCATCGTGCGAATGAGATAACCCTGCGCGAGGTTCTCCTGCGCGAAATGGAGATTGTTCAAACGGTAAAAGCTGGTTTAGACGAATGCTATCCTTTGGTTTGGAAACCACGTCCGGCCAATCCAAAATTGGATCAGGAGCAGCGCAAGGCGTTGGCTGATTTGATTTCGTCCATTGACCGGGTGTCACTGTTCCGCGGCGGCGCTGGGACGGGCAAGAGTTTTGTCTTGCGTGAATTGGTCGAACAAATTCGCTTTGGTGGTCGTGGCGTCGTTGTCCTGGCTCCACAACGCCAGCAGGTGGTGGAGATGGAGGCGGCGGATTTCCCCTCACCCATGACCGTCACCAGTTTTCTGCTCAAACGTGAACTGGCTGAAGGAACAGTCGTTGTCGTGGACGAGGCCGGACAAATAGGCGGCAAGCAGATGCTCGATTTGATCCGGCTGGTGTGCGAACGCAACGCGCGGCTGGTGCTGTCCGGTGACACGCGCCAACATGGAGCGGTCGAGGCTTCGGACGCGCTGCTGGCTATTGAACGTCATTCGGGCGTGCGTCCGGTCGAATTGCATAAAATCCGGAGGCAGGACCCTGCGCTCGGCAAAAATGCCTGCCAACGCGCCAGCATCCGGCAGTATCGCAAGGCGGTCGAATTGGCGGCCGCGGGCAAACTGGCGGAATCCTTTGAACAATTGGAAAAAATGCGGGCGGTGGTCGCATGTGGCCTGGGCGAACAGGCTGACAAACTGGCCGATGAATATGTGCGCATCGTCGGCCAATCGGCCACTGCTGTCGTGGTGTCTCAAACGTGGGATGAGGTTCATCGCGTCAATGCCAAGGTGCGTGAAGCGTTAAAAGCCAAAGGGTTGATTGGAGCAACGGATACCGCCGTTCAAATTCTTGATCGCCTCGATTTGACCAGCGCCCAGAAGCGTGATGAGCGGTTTTATCCGTCGGATGGCGTTGTTGTATTCAATCAGAAGGTGCGGGGTGCCCAGCCGGGCACAACCGGAAAGTTGGGAGACATTACCACGGCGGGAATCCTGATCGAAGTGGCTGGACGGTTCGTCACGGTTCCAAACAAGCTGCTCGACAAAATATCGGTCTGCCGGTTGCGCGAACTCCCTGTCGCCGAAAATGACCGTCTGCATTTGAAGGCTAACCGGAATTTGGCCGGCGGTGGTCGTGCGACGAACGGTGAACTGGCTACGGTAAAGTCGGTTCGTGCCGATGGCGACATTGAACTGGCCGATGGCCGCGTTTTGGACAAACATTTCCGGGAATTTCTGCCAGGCTACGCCGTCACTTCCTATGGGTCACAAGGCAAAACGGTGGATTACGTTCTCTTTTCCGATTCCACCGTAAAGGCCGCGACCAATGCGCAGCAATGGTATGTGACTATCTCGCGCGGTCGGCGCGGCATCCGCATTTTCACGCCCGACAAGGAACAATTGCGAGAAAACGTGGCGCGTTCCGGGCACCGGCCGCTCGCGTTTGAATTTGCCAGGGATTTCCACCGACAACCCGGTTTGCATCTTTGGGACAAACTTCACGGTTATCTTCTCCGCTTTGGCCAGGATGTGGCGGACACCATTTGTCACCTGAAAAAATCAGAACACAGAAAACATCAACATGAACAGAAATATGAGCATAAAAACACCCGAATGCTGGTCGAGTGATTCCCAAGCGGACGGATTGCGAATCGAACTTTCACGGGACCTCATTCTATTGCTGCCATTTAACCAATTCCTGTTGGCTGAATTGAAAGTTGAAAACAAAGAGCAACATTTGCGGCTCGTATTTGCCATGCACGAAGTGTTGATCATGGGAAGAAATCTGAAACGCCTGCAAATTGCGATGCAGAAAAAGGAGTTGGCGTTCATCGCCAAGGTTTCAAGCAACTACGAGCTTCCGCCTGCAGATGGGGCGCCTCTGATTCAGGACATAGTTGTTAGTGAAGCCAAATCGCGACACGACGGAATTCCAGCGGCGAGAGGCGGCGGCGTTTAATTATTTTTTCGCGCTCGCTCGACTTGTTCCTCCAAGGCGAATTCCTTGACGAGCTTGGAAAAAATATCCACGTCGGTGTCCGCAAAGTCGCTTTCTCGCATTCCCAAGTAAATGTTGAGCAGTTTGCGTTTTGCACGCGTTAGCCGGTTTTGCCCGGCTTCTTTATCCGCCAAATCGAGTAACATGTTCCTTGCAACATCAATCCCCTTCCTAGCCTCTTCACATTTTGGCTTCGGCATGGACAGTTCAGCTGTTGCGTTGCTCAGGATGGCTTCGATTTCGAGCAAGGGATTTTTCATATCAGAATTTCTTGAAACCTTAATCGGTTTCCAGCGTGGCGTCACCCAGCTTTTTTGAATGATGCTTCGGCCTGCGGTTCGGCGAAACGACCATCGCCGGGCCGCAGGCGGAAGCACAACAACAATTCGGTGTTTTGTGCGTGCCGCTCGTGACGAACGCGCTTTTGGCGAAACGGAACAGGCTTGGTCGAGGGGGAAACAGGGCCGACCATCAAGCCTGTGAAGTGAAGCAGGAAAGTGCGTTGGTCGCGGCGGAAAATGTTCGTCATGCCTACGCCCGTCTGGCAAGTGCCTTGGCTACGAGCTGGAGTGGCTTTGCATACAGGTGATGACTGCCGGGTCAATGGGAGGAGAGGCTTGTTGTGCCGTTGCGATATCTTGAGGGCTGAATTTGGACTGCGATATTTCGATCTCCTTATTGATGGCGTCCGGTTTAACACCGGCGGCGGTCAGCGCCTTGATGTCGTCCACGGTGAACGACTGCATTTGAGGCGTCGAGGTTGCTGTCGCTGTTGGCGGTGTTGAAGGCGTGGCTGCCAAGGGCATTGATGACAGCGCTTGGAAGGTGGGCAATGGAATTTGTGGATTGCCAGACGAGGCCACATTGGGCGAAGTTGAAAAAATGAGGACTCCAATCAGATCAACCTCATTGGCCGGCGTTTGATAAAATGCGGTTCCATCGCCGGTCGTTTCTTGAATTGTGTAAGTCCCTGCCTGAAGGTACACATGTTCAATAGCTAAAACCGGCTCATGAACACCATCTATTGTTTGATCAAACACGTCAATGGTTGGGTTCTCCAACCCCGAAAAATATAAGGTGGCTTGTGAGCTTCCTAAGCCCATGACCACCACGAGAGCCGGAGCAAACAAAGTAAATGACACGGAAGCTTGGAGATTCGGGCCAGGACCAGGATTGACTCCATAAAAACCTTGCACAAAATTGAAACCAGAAACTCCAAAGCCTCCAAATGCGTCATTGGCTGTGCCCGTTTTATAATTATTGCTGCCTTCCGTTGTCGCCACCAATTCTGCCGACACATTTCCGTTGGGATTCGAAATCTGGACAGACTGCCCGCTTGTAAATGCGCCCGACGGCGCAGCCCCACCTGTCGCCATGCCATAAACGTAAAGCTGACTGCCCGATGACAAACTCAAGCTCGGCACACTTGGTGCATCGTTGACGAACTTTAGTCCCTGTGCCTCGACAATTATTGGCGCAGCATGGTGTGCTCCGGTTGGTGTGGGCGCGGGCGGCAGCGAGTTGGCATAGATGGCATCATTGTTTTGGACTTTGTACCACGTTTGCGGATACTGCTGTTGAAGTCGCTGACGCTGTTGTTGGTCAATCATGTTTCCAACAAGCCCCCCGACAATAACGCCTGCGGCGGCGCCAATCAAAGCCCCAGCTCCTGGATGTGCACGATCGGCGGCGGCGCCTACCAGGGCACCAAAGGCCCCGCCCATGAGTGCGCCTGTACCCGTATTGTTTGGCGTGCCATTGGGATTCACACATCCGGTTGCCAGCATGAGTGCCACAGACACAACTGCGACTCCGCAATTTCGATACAAAATTTTCATGGTTATCTCCGTTTGTTTGTTTTGATTCGTTGTCGTCCGTCAATTCTCACACTCGATGGCTACTGCTTCTTCTGGGGTTGTTTTTGGACCTCAGTTGGATGTTGTGGCGCAGTTCGGGACGTATTTTGCAACGATGTTGGCGGCCTGAAAATCTTGTTGACGGGTTCTGGATGTTCAACTGGTTTGCTAAATTGTTCATGGCCCGGTTCACTTGGCTTGACATTTTGTGTGCCAACCTGCCTACGAGTATCTTCGACCCGTTGTGCCGCCAATTTATCGCGGTTGCCGACAGGGTTTCGTTCTTCAAAGTGCATTACTTCCTCTCGATGATGGGTAAGCTGCTCGATACGGTCGCGTCCGATACCGTCATTGACCAGACGCCCATGTTCATCATGCCGAAAGTCATTTCTCAGAACCGTTCGCCCATAGAACGCGCGTATCCGCTCACGTGGCAGATGGAAAGCATATTCATGGTTTCGCATCCGCAAGATATTGTCATGGAAGTGGTCATAACCCACGAACACGAAGAAGTTTTCGCCCAAGCCGAAATCGAAATCAACGCCGTAGTGAACGCCGTGATACAACCATCCACCGTTGACAAGGACTGCGCCGGGTGGCAACGGTGCCCAACCAATACATCCATCCGCTTCCGCCTGACGCCAAAAGACCCAAGCTGGACCCCAAGTGTAACCTGGCACCCACACCCAGCCGTAACCGGGGGCTATAATCCAGTTGCCATAATGGAAGGGTATATCTCCCCAAGTATAATCCGACTGCCAAAACCAACCATTGTCAGTGTAAACCCACTGTCCCATATCGTAATACGGACGCCAGTTTGGGTCCGCAGTGATAGCTTGCGTTGGAGACCAGCACTGGCCATATCCCGGTACTTCCACCCAAGTTCCATAAGGTGCCAGTTGACCCTGAAAGTAAGCAAAGTTCACGACTGGTTGTGAACTCGTCTGACCTAAGCTCACCGTCACGCTCCAACTGCCTGAATTATCGCCGAAAGCACCTACGCGGTCGTTGTAACTTAGATAGAGTCGCCCTCCGGCCGGCACGGTAAAGCTGGCGCTATTTCCGACCTCGAAAGGTGCTCCAAACGGACCAATCTTACCTACTAACGAACCGACTGGTAAACCGGGTGCCAAGCTGTTACGATCCACCGAAGGTAAACCTGCGGGCGTCGTTGCATAGGGGCCGCCAGGTTTGTAGCTCGCCAGCCCACTCGCCGTGATGGAGACAGCCTGGCCTGCCGATACGTCGATCCCGGTGTCGAACCAAGGAACATTTGCGGGCACTTGGAAAGATATTGGTGCCACCAAAGCAGGAACCGATTCATCCGGCTGCGGGCTTGGGGAGATTGCGGGCGTTTCTTCAGAAGCCGCAGTCGAGGCTGTCTGGTCGGAGGACGAAGATGCTGGAGCAGGCACAGTCGACACAGCAGTGACAGGCCCTGAAGAAGTCTGGGGAGATGCGGGAAGGGTTATGGGCGGCGCCGAAGATGGATTTTGGCCAGCAGGGCTGCTGCCAAGCGACGCCGTTTGAAGCAAGGCACTGATGACTCCTTGGGAAACCCCCTGGTTCTTCAGATAAATGATGTCATCCGCACTCAACTTGTAGGATTTTCCCGAACTCTTGATGTAATTCGTAATGACGTCATCACCCATCTGTTGGCGGGAAAGGGTCACCACCTCCTGCAAGTCGGGGGAAAGACCGGATGGATTTGCCGGCTGCGTTTGTGCATTGCAAAAATCAACCGCGCCCCAGCACATCCAGCCAATGGCAGCGCAGGCAAGGGCAGCTTTCACGGTCAAATTCCTGTGGGTCGGTTTTCTGTTATTCATTGCATTCTCCAGCTTTTAATGACTTGGTTTCTTCTTGGCACGGACCAATCCGTGCGGCCTCATCGGCCTATACTGTTCGGCTTATCGAATCTTGCAGGAAATTTGTGACGGGAAAATGGATGAAATGTGGTTTGTCACTGGCCGGTATGGGATTCCAAGCTAAATTGGAGCGACAATTTCGGCGGGAAACAGACCCAATAAAAAACACCTGTTCAGGAGAGCCGTTGTTCTCAATAGCGGCCACTTCTGATCTTTCTTGCAACCGCCCACTTTCGAAACATCGGTTTCGCTCGGTCGGAAGAGGGCTTGCGCTGCTTTCCGAAACAACGCCTGCCTGCATGAGTTGCGACATTAGGCCCTTCGGGGTAATTTGACAACATGAAATCCGAGGAGAAACAAGGACAATCCGATTGCCTTGCAACTAATTAGCGAAGCTTTATTAACTGGTAAGGAGGGCGAGCTTATGCCCGCCCTCCCATTACCCCTGTTCCTCCCACCCAGGCACCTGGAAGTCGAACAAACCCGAAGCCAAGCGCGGCGGGGTCAACGCCGCTCGTCCTTCTTCGATTTCGGTGCGCTTGGCGGTTGGCCGTGGTCACGAACGGGCTGAACATGGCTGTTGCGGTCGTGCCGCATTGGCGCAAAATGCCCGTGGCCATCAGTTCGGAAACGATCATTGCGAATGGCGTGGGCGCGCCAATCGGCATGGAACCTCTCCCATTCATGGAAACGCGCCAGCCGGTCCGGACCGCAGGCCAGCCAGATGTTGCCAGGCCCCAGATAGAAATACCGGTCGTCGACGACACCGACGTATTCAACACCATCCCAGACGTAGGTGTCTGGAAACTCTACTACTGGCGGTACGACTACAACGGCTTGCGGCGGTGCAACGACAACCGCCGGCGCAACAGGAGGCGTTACCACGACGGGTCCCGGCAGACCGAACCAAAAGCTGACGCGAACTCCGGCGTGGGCGGACAAGCTCGCCGCGCCAATCAGGGCGGCAACAAGAAGTAACCTTTTAGTCTTCATAAGTTTTAATGTGTTAATGTTTTTCCTGGAGGACGCAGTGTCGGCCGCGTGGCCTCATTGACCTTTACCGCTGGCACCGCGAAATCTTGCAGAACAATTTGAAGTATTTTGGCAGCCCGGCGACGCTGTGTTTGCTAACGTAACAGGGATATTAGTGTGCCCAGTTCGGCCTCTGACGGAGTCCGTTTCATCAAGGATTTGTCTGTTTGGGAAACGCTATTTCGCGGATGCAATGATTATCTGTGTCCGCGACATAGATGTTTCCCGCGCTATCGATCGCCACGCTACCAGGGTTGTTAAATTGCGTGCCCCCACCTCTTCTGTCAGTGTTGTTACCAGCGCCAGCCTGCTTGGGTAGCGTCGTCACCACTCCCGTAGGAGTAATTTTCCTGACGATGTTGTTGCCCGTATCAGCCACAAAGATGTTTCCCGCAGTATCCACTGCCAGACCCTGGGGATTCCAGAAACGTGCGTCATTGCCATTCCCGTCAACATTCCCGGCGTACCCCGGCAGACCAGCCAGCGTGGTTACTGCTCCACTTGGCGCAATTTTGCGGATGGCATCATTGGCGCTGTCGGAAACGTACACATCGCCAGTTTTATCCACCGCTACCGCAAATGGATCATTGAACCGCGCATCGCCGCCGAAACCATCGGCGTTGCCTGTGACTCCAGCTTGACCCGCCAAGGTGGTTACCATCCCAGCCGGTGTAATCTTGCGAATAGTGTCGTTGCTCATGTCGGCGACAAAGACATTGCCCATGCCATCCACAGCCACACTCCATGGGTTGCGAAATCGCGCATTAGCGCCGATGCCGTCTTTATTGCCGGGATGCCCGGCAGAACCAGCCAGGGTGCTTACGGTTCCGTTCGGTGTGATTTCCCGAATCGTGTTATTTGCTGTATCGGCGACATAAACATTGCCGGCACCGTCCACTGTAATCCCAAAAGGAGCCCAGAATCGCGCATTGCTGCCGGTGCCGTCCGTGCTGCCGTGACTTCCGGCCAGTCCAGCCAGTGTGCTTACGACCCCGCTCGACGTGATCTTCCGAATCACGTTGTTGGCAGTGTCGGCGACATAAACATTGCCAATGCCGTCGACGTCAACACCATTTGGCAGCCGAAATTGTGTCTGGGCTCCGATGCCATCAACATAACCACCAGTCCCAACTTGTCCGGCTAGTGTGGTTATGCTTTGTGCCGGTTGACTGTGATTGGGAGGTGGCGGAGTAATATTGGGTGTAGCAATAAACGTTTGGGGTCGTTCCTGCCAATAGGCCCAGCCCAACAAAGAAATTGCTGCAACGCACATTGGAATCCAAACGGTTTTCGGAACACTCCAAACTTGTCTGGCTTTGCGTTGCCCAATTGGTGATTTGCCCTCCTTTATTCGTTGTAAATCTTTAAGCACATCCCGCATGTCGGCGTAACGGTCCCGAAGTTCTCTCGCCATGCAACCCTCAGCCACGGCAACCAAGCTGCGGTCAGCGGCGGGATTTAGACTGGTGATGGACTTGGGCGGTCCCGCCAGAATTTGATCCAAGATTTCCTTCGCACCCCGGCCCTTGTAGGGAGGATTGCCGGTGAGCATTTCGTAAAGCAACGCGCCGAAAGAATAAATGTCGCAGCGCGTGTCTTCGGCGTCACCGGCTGCAACCGCCGGCGACATGTAAGGCGCAGTTCCCTCCCATTGCCGGCTTTCTACATCCATAATCGTGTCGTTGAACATGGTTCGCGCCAATCCGAAATCGGCCAGGCAAACTAGCCCCTTTGTGCCCAGAAGGATATTGGCTGGCTTCAGGTCTCGATGAATAATGCCGCTGCGATGCGCAAAACTCAGCCCATCCGCAACCTGTGTGGCAATATCCAGAATGGATTCGGAATCCAAGGGTTGACCGAGTTTGATGCGGTTGGCCAAGTTGCCGTTTTCAAAATAAGGCATGACAAAGTAGGGAACCTCCGTGCGGTCTGAAATCTCTTGCACAGGCATGATATTCGTGTGTTTCAGACGTTTTAAGTGGCCCACCTCCTTGAGAAAACGGTGAACGACGTGTTGGTTGGTCACCAAGTCGGACTTGACGAGTTTAATCGCGACTTCTCGCCCCGTATCGGAATCGCGTGCCAACAGGACAATACCCATTCCACCACCGCCCAGGACTCGCAGAATTTCAAAATGATCCACAACCGCCAATAACCCCGGTCGTGGCGGCGGCGAAAGCATCCGTTGGGCGATCAACTCGCCAACCGGCCCGGTGAATGATGAAACCGGCAGCACAGATGCCGGTGTATCTTGCCTGGGTGTACTTTCACTCATGGCCCGGCTCCTTTCCGATTTTGCCTGATATTTTTTCGAACGCTTTCGCGAGCAGTGCCTTTGTTTTGTCATCCAGCCAAACCTGCTCCATAGTCCAGCGCAAACCGCGTTCCAAGTCTGCATCAGACAATCGAGAAATTCGAATATCAAGATGGACCAGACTGGCGGCGATACTCGTATAGTAAAGCGCCATGGCAATCTCGTTTGGCAGACCGCTGTCGGGCTGGTCGAGATTCGCTTTGGCAAAATTCTTGACCAATTCCAAAAGTTCGACCGGTGGCGCAGGATGATGAAAGAGGTCCGCAAAACTTTTCAACAGTAAGCCTTGGGCCTCGCTTACGGTTCCTAATTGAGTCGCCGTGCGTGCATCAAAACTTCCCAAATCTACCAGCATCGGCGCGGACATCTGATGCCGGAAAACCGCCGCCAATTCGTCTGCCCGCCAAAGTCTGGCGCGTTCCTCGCCGGTTGCCATCAATGCGGCCAGCCCTTTCGCACGGCTTTTGGACACCGCCGCCGAAGAATCGAATTCGGACATAACAACTCTATCAGTCTTTACCGAATGGCTCTGCGAATCTTGCATACTTTTCTTCAACTCCGTTTCGCCAGCCGCTCTAAGAAGTCTTCTAATGCCCGAATCTCGATTGCGGCGGCGGCGTCTTGGCCTGCGTATTCCTTGATCACTTTGTTCAAATGGGTCTTGAAGATGCGTTTGGCGCTGAGAAGAGTATTAGAAGCATCCGTTGGCGACTTCAAACCGAACTGGTCCACCAACTGATCGTAGGGTACTTGGGAAGCGCCATGGAGAAGCGGTTCAAGCAGGCGAATGCGAAACAACTCCCAAATGTAACTACGCCGGGGCTGGTCTTGGCCCGACTGTTTGCAATCCGCTTCCATCCGACGCAGGGTTTCAGCGAGCACGGCGCGCGCCCAGGCCAAATCGAATTCTTCCGAGGCTGCTTCAGGCTCTGGCAGTTCCTGCGCCAATTCGTCCAGTGAAATTGCGGGACGCTTGACTTCCACTCGGTTTAAATGGTTCCGAACGAAATTCCGCAGACTTGTCTTTAGAAAATCGCGAAAGCGTCCTCGGTCTTGATCCGCTTTTTGCAGCCAGCCCTCTTGAAGAAACTTGTCCTCGGCAAAATCCTGAAGGAGGGTATCGGCTTGGCCTTTTAGAGCAGGAAAGGTCGCCGCCAGAAAAATCCTCAAAGGTTCCCAATACAGTCGCACAAGCCGGTCAAGGCGTGCTTCATCTGCACGCGCTGCCTTGCTCAATTCGGCCCAATCGGTTCGAGGAAAAATCGAACTCGCTGACGGTTCAGAAGCCATTGCTGTCGGTTGTGGGTAACAGCGGTTTTCATGTAAACAAATCCAAGCCGCCTGGCAAGCAGTTTCGATTTATTCAATCTAAGCCCCGCTTGTGCCGGCAGGCTGAATTGCAATTCCATTTATTTCGTTCAGCACGGCTCTCGCGCATAAGAAATCCGTTGCTAATCGTTGAACGACTTTGTGGGAAAAGTTCACCCACGGCCACGCCGAACGCCTCGGTGAAAAATTCAATTTGTATGTCTGTCACTACGGAACGGCGGGTTTCGATATTGGCGATAATATCCCGCGTTATGTAGCAGCCCAGCAGTTGCATTTTGGCGGCGAGCATTTCCTGCGACCAGCCCTTCTGATACCGAAACCTGGCCACATTTCGTCCAATGACATTTCTGTTGCGGGGCATACCTAGTCGGAAACTCGGGGGCGTTCTCGATCCAGTGTGCCAGCAGCACTTGATGTGCGGTTTGGGAGAAATGCAGCCCACCGAATGATGCCAAATTCGGTGTGTTCACGGAATAGGCCATGTTCACGGCGGCGTGAACACCGGAAACTCACCTACACTTGGTTGAAAAAACACGGCTGTTTTTTCAACACCCGCGACACCTTCTGCGCCAACAGGTTTTAGAATCCAGAACGCTAAGGGTTTCAGTAAAAGCACCAGTTTCACTAGGCGCTGAAACAGGCTGTTTTGATAAAATAATGCTTCCGGAACTGCGATCTGACGTGAATTATTGCCGCTGGTTGCGACCCGGCGATCGGTCCCAGTCTTTGGTGCTTGGGCACCAACGAATTACGAAGCAGACTGGCGCAGACTCCAGTACAATCTCCAGCAGTTTACTGAAGGTCCACTACCGGGGGGAGCGATATGTTCCAATGTGAGCGATGATGTCGCGAGTCGCTGCCACAATAGTCGCAAACATGCGCGGCAACAGATTTTGTCTGAAGAAAGCCAAAAACGATGCGGAAAATCTCCCTGTTTGTGCTTGAGATTTTCCCTAGAGCGGTTAAAATCGGTTCTCATCCATTGGAACGCAACATGAAACCGTTAATTCGGAAGGCGGGATTGTCTCTGAATTTCGTTGAATCAGCAGAGGTAAATGCATTTCTCTGCACTTATTTTCTGAAACTGCACGGTTCCGAAGCGGAAGCTGCTCTGCCTCTTGTTTGGCCTTAATCTCAAAATTGCGTTCCTTTGTTGTCCATTGATCAATGAATATTCTGAACCGATAAAAGAACAAAACTACGGACCCGAAGGTCACAAATCTAGGAGTCTGTCGTTTCTGCCGCATCACTGCACGGTAAAAATCTAACTCAGCGACTGGTCATGATCACCAAACAATGCCTGATTCAATTCTGCCTCTTGGGCACATTGCTATTGGCACTGCCTTCTGTGGTGTCGGCGCAGACTTATACAACCAGCAACGGCCTCATTTACACGGTCACCAATGCTACAATCACCATCACGAGCTATAGTGGGTCCGTTGGCACGGTGGTCATTCCCTCCGCAATCAACGGCTACCCTGTCACCAGCATTGGAAACTCCGCCTTTTATGTGAGCGGTAACTGGAACATTACCAGCGTCAGCATTCCCGACAGCGTCACCAGCATCGGGGACTGGGCGTTCGAAGGCTGCGGCCTGACCAATGTAACGATTCCTAATAGTGTCACCAACATCGGGGAGGATGCATTCTACGGCTGCACCAGCCTAACCAATGTGTTGATCGGCAACAGCGTCATCAACCTCGGAGCAGGAGCGTTTTATAACTGCTCTAGCCTGACCGCTGTCACAATTCCAAACAGTGTCACCTACATCGCGGATTCGGCGTTCGCAGGATGCGGCGGCCTCACCAGTGTCACGCTGGGAACCAACGTTGCCAGCATCGGCGACAGCGCGTTCACTGGTTGCCTCCCCCTGAGGTCCATCACGATTCCTAACAGCGTTACGAACATCGGGAATTTTGTGTTTCAATCGGCCGGCCTAACCAACCTTATAATTCCAAAGAGCGTTGTCAGCATTGGTTTTAACGTGTTCGGCGGCTGTTCTTATCTGGCAGCCATAACTGTGGATACGAATAATCCAGACTATAGCAGCGAGAACGGTTTGTTGTTCGACAAAAACCAATACAATTTGTTAGTCTGTCCCGGGGGCAAAACTGGGAGCTACATAATACCTGACACCGTCACCAACATCGAAGAGGATGCATTTCTTTTCAGTAGTCTCGACAACATCACCATCCCCAATAGCGTCATCAACATTGGAGACGCGTTCTATGATTGCACCAGCCTGACCAACCTCACAATCGGCAGCAGCGTCACCAGCGGGGTGGGGCCGTTCCTTTGGTGCAGTAGCTTGACCACGATAAACGTGAACACAAATAATCCCGACTACAGCAGTGTGGGTGGGGTGTTGTTTGACAAGAGCCAGACTACACTCATTCAGTACCCGATTGGCAGCGCCGTCGGAAGCTACACGATTCCCAATAGCGTCACCACCATCGGACAGGAGGCCTTCTTCGACTGCACCAGTTTGGCCAGTTTGACGATTCCAAACAACGTCACCAACATCGGAAGTTGGGCTTTCGAGTACTGCACAGCCTCCCTTGTTTTCCAAGGCAACGCTCCTAGTCTTGGGGATAATGTCTTCTACGGAGACAACACGACCGTCTATTATACGCTGGGCACGACGGGTTGGGGCGCGACCTTTGGCGGGTTGCCGACCGTCCCTTTGAATCTGCCTTACACCATCAATAACGGTGCGGTGACCATCACGGGATACATGGGCACCGGCGGGGCGGTGGCCATTCCAAGCACGATTGATGGCCTGCCGGTCATGGCAATCGGCAGCGGTGCGTTCTCGAATTGTCTTAGCCTGACCTTGGTGGTGATCCCCGCAAATGTCACTAACCTTGGGAACTGGGCGTTCGCGTCCTGTAGCAACCTGGCCGGCGTCTATTTCCAGGGAGACGCTCCCATCCTCGGTTCCGATGTTTTCACCAATGACCAAAATGCGACTGCCTATTACCTGCCGGACACGACGAGTTGGGGCGCGACCTTTGGCGGTCTGCCAGCGCAAGCATTCCCCTATACTTACACCATCAATAATGGCGCGATCACCATCACCGCGTTTGCCGGTCTTGGCGGTGTGGCGACGCCCCCTGAGAACATTGATGGCCTACCGGTTACAACCATCGGAAGCGCGGCCTTCTCGAATCGTGTTGGCGTAACCAGTGTCACGATTCCCAACAGCGTGACCAGTATTGGGTCCGGGGCCTTTGAATTTTGCACGAACCTGACCAGCGTGACGCTCGGTAACAGCATCACCAACATCGGGGACGCGGCGTTTTATGAGTGCACCCGCCTGACCAGCGTCACGATTCCCAATAGCGTAATTAGCATCGGAGACACCAACGATGAATTTGGCGTATTTGGTAATTGCACCCGCCTGACCAGCGTGACGCTTGGTGACAGCGTCACCAGCATCGGGGACTATGCGTTCGAAGGCTGCGGCCTGACCAGTGTGACGATCCCCAACAGCATCAGCAACATCGGGGGCGGGGCATTCTATGAGTGCACCAGCCTGACCAACCTCACAATCGGCAACAGCGTCACCAGCATCGGGGTGGGGGCGTTCGAAGACTGCACTAACTTAGCTGGCGTGACGATCCCCAATAGCGTCACTAGCATCGGAGACGTTGCGTTCGCGTACTGCAGCCTGACCAACGTGACGATGGGCGATAGCATTGCCAACCTCGGCCAGGGCGCGTTCTTCGATTGCGCCAGTCTGACGAGCATCACGATTCCGAACAGTGTCACCAACATCGGCGATGAAAATTATACATGGGGGGCGTTCGAGAACTGCACCAGCCTGACCAAAGTCGCCATAGGCACTAACGTCGCCAGCATCGGGGAGGAGGCGTTTTCCGGATGCACCAGCCTGACCAGCATCACAATCCCCAACAGCGTCACCAGCATCGGGGATTATGCGTTCTGGGACTGCTATAGCCTGACCAATGCGATCATCGGCAACAGCGTCGCCAGCATCGGAGATTATGCGTTCTCCGGGATGAATAGTTTTGGTGATGAATATAGCGGCGATCCGCTGTATAGCGTGTCGATTCCCAACAGTGTCACCAACATCGGGGCCTATGCGTTTGCTGCCTGCACCGGCCTGACCAGTATCACGATCCCCAACAGCGTCACCAGCATCGGAGGGGACGCCTTCTTCGACTGCACCAGTTTGGCCAGTATCACGATTCCCAACAGTGTCACCTGCATCGCGGACTGGGCGTTCTCCTTCTGCACCAGTCTGACCAGTATCACGATCCCCAATGGCGTCACCAACATCGAGGACTATGCGTTCTATGAATGCATCAGCCTGACCAGCGTTACAATCGGCAACAGCGTCACCACCATTGGAGACTGGGCGTTCGCCGACTGCCCCCTCACCTACGTCACCCTCCCCAACAGCGTCACCAATATCGGTGACTATGTGTTTTGGTATTGCACTAGCTTGGTCGGTGTGGCGATTCCGGACAGCGTCACCAGCATCGGGGACTATGCGTTCTATGAATGCATCAGCCTGACTAGTGTGACCATTCCGAGCAACGTTACCAACATCGGAACTTATGCCTTCTACGGTTGTGCTTTGATTAGTACCTATTTTCAAGGCAACGCTCCTACTGTGGATGGTAATGCTGGCAGCACTGATAACACAGTCTTTTCTGGCAATCCTTCCGGCACGGCGTATTATGTTCCCGGCACAACTGGCTGGGGCGCAACTTTCGGTGGTTGGCCCACGGCACTCTGGCTGCCGCAGATTCAACCTACCACCACAAGCTTTTGGGCGCAGACGAACCAATTCGGTTTCATCATTAACTGGGCCAGCGGTCAAACCGTTGTGGTGCAAGCTACTACCAACCTTGCCAATCCCATCTGGGTCCCGGTTTCCACCAATGCCCTCACCAACGGCACATTCTATTTCAGCGACCCCAAGTGGACCAATTATCCCAGACGTTTCTATCGCGTGGGGACGCAGGTTGTCGTGCAGCCTCAATTCGCGTATATCACCAATAGTGGCGCAATTACCATTACGGGCTACACTGGTTCTGGTGGCGTTGTGGTCATCCCCAGCATGATCAATGGCCTGCCGGTTACTACGATAGGAACCAACGCGTTCTATGGAAATGGTATAATAACTAGTGTCTCAATCCCGATAGGTGTCAACAACATCGGGCTAGGAGCGTTTTGGAATTGCTCCACTTTGACCAGTATTACAATCGGCAACAGCGTCACCAACATCGGGGACTGGGCGTTCTATGACTGCACCAGCCTGACCAACGTTGTGATAGGCACCAAAGTTGCCACTATTGGAACCGGGGTGTTTGATGAATGCACCAGCTTGGCTAGCGTTACAGTTCCAAATAGTGTTACTAGCATCGGAGATTATGCGTTCAGCTACTGCACCAGCCTGACCAATATCACGATCCCCAACAGCGTCACCAGCATCGGTGCCGATGCGTTCTACGAATGCACCAGCCTGGCTGGCGTGACGATTCCGAACGGCGTCACCACCATCGCGGATGGGGCGTTCTATTCTTGCGGCAGCCTGGCTGGCGTGACGATCCCTAACAGCGTTACCAGCATCGGCGCCGATGCGTTCTACGAGTGCTACAGCCTGACCAATGTCACGATTGGAACCAACGTCACCAGCATCGGGGAAGCGGCGTTTGGCTACTGTGAGGGCCTGACCAGTGTGACTATCCCCAACAGCGTCAGCAGCATGGGGGACTGGGTGTTCTATGCCTGCACCGGCCTGATCAATGTGACAATCGGCAACAGCGTCACCAGCATCGGAGACTATGCGTTCGATTCGTGCGGCTTGACCACTGTGGCGATTCCGAATAGCGTCACCTACATCGGCGACTCTGCGTTTCAATTGTGCGCGCTGACCAACGTCACGATTGGTACCAAAGTCACGACCATCGGGAGCGCGGCCTTCGCGAGCTGTAGTGGCTTAACCAGTGTCACGCTTCCAAACAGCGTCACCAGCATTGGGGAATATGCGTTCGATTACTGCACCAGCCTGACTAATATCACGATTCCCAACAGTGTCACCAACATCGGGGCCTATGCGTTTGCTGCCTGCACCAGTCTGACCAGTATCATGCTTTCCAACAGCGTCACCAGCATTGGAGACTATGCGTTCTACTACTGCTCGGGCCTGACGGCAGTTTATTTTTTTGGCAATGCGCCGGCCGCGGATTGCACCGTGTTTGAATATGACAACAATCTGACCGTTTATTATTTGCCTGGAACCACGGGTTGGGGCGCGGCGTTTCCCTGTGTGCCTATAACACAGTGGTATCAGCCCAATCCCAGAATTTTGGGCAGTGGCTACGGTTTAGGGGTCACTACCAACGGATTCGGTTTCACCATTTCTTGGGCCACCAACCTGTCAGTCGTGGTGCAAGCCTGCACGAATTTGGCCAACCCGGTCTGGACGCCGGTCGCCACCAATGCTCTTGTCAGCGGCACCAATTATTTCCGCGATCCGAAGTGGACGAATTATCACAGTCGTTTCTACCGCATCAGCGCGCCGTAATGGTTAAGCCCGTCAACAAAATATGAAATCCAAACTATACCTGTTTCCAATCTGCCTTGCAGTATTGCTGTCGGCAGTTTCCGCCCAAGCCCAATTCCTATGGTCCGAGCGCGTTGCCAGCAGCACCAGCCTTATTGATGGACCCAATGCCGGAATGGCGCTGGACACCAATGATAACTGCTACGTGACCGGACATTTTGATGACACAAACAATTTTGGCGGTATCACCCTCACGAATCAAAGCGTAGGCGGCTCGGACATTTTTGTGGCCAAATACAATGCCACCGGTGCGCTTCAATGGGCGCAACGCGCAGGCGGCACCAACTTTAATAACGGGCGTGGGATTGGCGTAGATACCAACGGAAATGTTTACGTTACGGGCGGTGTTTACGGTCCGGCGAACTTCGGCAGCATCAACCTGCCCGCGTCCTCGTACGAAAACTTCTTTCTTGCCAAATACAACAGTTCAGGAGTGGTCCAGTGGGTCCAGCAATCTGCTGGTGGAGTCGGCAATATTTATGGCACTGCGCTGGCAGGGGACGGCGCGGGAAATTCCTACGCCCTCATGTTTGTGGACAACTACCAAGGCGGCGCCACCCTCACTTTCGGGTCGGTGAATGTACCCATCCCGGCTCAGGACGGTTTGGTTACCATTCTCATCAAGTACAACAGCACCGGGACTGCACAGTGGGCGCAGTTGCTGGGGAGTTCCAATGAAGTTTTTTCTACTGCGATTGCTATAGACACCGTCGGGAACGTTTATATAAACGGCATTTTCGAAGAGGATATGGAGGTTGGAAACAGCAACCTGTTAGGCAGCCCCGGCGCAACGAAAAACCTCTTCATTGCCAAGTTCAACAACTCCGGCGCGCTCACCTGGATTCAGCAGCCACAAGGCGGCGTCACGGACGGCGGCGGCGTGGCGGCTGACCCGGCCGGGAATGTTTACGTGACCGGAGCGTTTAACACCAATCTGAACTTCGGCGGCGGCATCATCTTGACAAACACTGCTAACAGCAGTGGCGTTCTCGGTGGTGCTTTTGTCGCCAGATACAACAGTTCCGGCGTGATTCAGTGGGCGCAACTGGCCGGCGGCACGAACGCGGGTGCTTACCTCGCTGTCGCTTTGGATGGGCAGACCAATGTCTATTCGGCAGGGGTTTTGAATTCGCAGACGACCGTCGCAAAATACAGCCCGATGGGAACGCTCCAATGGACTTACTCAGCGAACAATGCACCCGCAAGCCCGGTAGGCTCGGCGGCGATCAACTGCGCAGTCGATCCAAACGGCCATTGTTATTTAGACGGTTGGTATCAAGTAAGTGCGACTTTCGGCACAAATACCCTACAGCCGCAGGAAACTTGGAATATATTCCTTGCCGAAGTGGCTCCGGTTTTGTTCTTGGACAACTTCGCGCAATTTACGAATGGCACAGTTTTAACTAGCACCAATTACATTCCGGCTTCTGGTCCGCCTTCCGCTTCGGTCATTACCTCGGTCCAAAATGGTTCACCCACGATTACCGCGACTAACTTTCTTGGAAACACTTGGGCGCTCTTTGATAATTCAGTGCCGCTCAACAAGAACCAATACGAAGGGATTTTATCATCAGCCCAAACCAACCAAGTGCTCCAAGTAACGTGGAAGATGTGGATTCAAGCTACCAACGCTGGCCCGGGCATGTTCTTATTATCCGTGCCCACCGATGATCCAACCGCAAACTACAATCCACCCATTTTCTTTACAGATACCGGTTCCATTGGCGCGCTGACAAATGGGACAACGCCACAAACTATCATTGGCAATTGGGGTTCACTAGCCGGAACGGTAATGACCAACGCGCTTATCCTTAATTATCCCCGTGGCACCTTTTCGTATTCCCTTAACGGTCAATCACTGGCCACTCTGCCTCTGGGGCCTTACTTCACCAATGTAGTTGGAGCCATTTACTTCAATGGTTTCGAGCGTTCTGCTGGTTCGCTGGGTAACCGTTTTGCCATCGCTGATGTAATGGTCAAAATCCAACAACCGACGAGCCCACCCAACCTCATCATTACCCGTGTCAGCCCAAACAACGTGGTCATTTCCTGGCCGGTCTCGGGTAGTTACACCTTGCAATCCACCACAAACCTTTCACCGGCGGTCTGGAGCGCCGTTTCACCTGCCCCCGTCGTTGTCAACGGCCAGAATACTGTGACCAATGCCATCTCCGGCCAACAGCAATTTTACCGGCTGTCACAATAGGTAACACGCTATACGCTGGCGGCGCTTTTACAACGGCGGGTGGAAAAGTTTCCGGCCATGCTGCCGAAGCCGTTCTCGTCTTACCTGAAATTCAAAGCCCGGTGCTTAACGCCAACGGCAGCATCACGTTGAATCTTTCAACCACTACTAACAACACCAGCCGGCTTTATTCGACTACAAACCTGACCCCACCCGTCGTCTGGCAGCCCATTCACATCAACCTCTCAGGTGGTCTGTGGCAGTTCACAGACACAAACATCATCCGATTCAAAACCAAGTTCTACAGCTTGTCCATGCCGTAGCCGAAGGTGTCAGATGCTTTAACAGAACTTCCGAGGGTTGTTGGGAATGGCAGGGTCGAACTAGATACCTATCGCCGCGAAAGTTAGAATGGACAAAATGAGCATTCAAGTCGAGCACAAAAACGTGGATGTCCGGGTGGACCAGGTTCCCAACGGCTGCATTAGCAGCAAAATGGACCGAAACAGTTTCCTACGAAGGCCGAAACCCGGCCGTTCCACAGCACCAGAAGGGTCACGACCTCCAGGAAGATCTCCAGTAAAAGTGTACTGAAAGTGTAGTGGAGAGGTAGTGACGGTGTCAGTGCCATAGGCGCACGAATTGTCTTGCAACAAGGCGAACTCTTTGTCATTGTTAGTGTTGCTGAGAACGAGATGGGAGTAAGGGACTTGCGTCAGAAATGAGGGGTCAATCGGGACGTTCAATCCCGGCCATTGGCTCCATTTTCAGAATTTTCTCCGACAGCAGTGGCACAGAAAGGTTCAAACGATGAACGCACGTATATTCCAAAAGCGGATTGTTCCCGTGGCAGTCATTGAGCGCCCCGACGATGCATTGCGCGTTGCCGAGGCACTGACAGCGGGCGGTCTCGACATCATCGAAATAACGCTTCGCACGCCTGAAGCCGAAGCGTGCATTCGCCGCATCCGCACCGAATTGCCAGATATGCTGGTTGGCGCCGGGACAATTCTCGAAGTCAACCAGGTGCAATGCTGTGTGGAAGCAGGCGCGCAATTTGGCGTCAGCCCCGGCTTGAACGATGCCGTGGTGGAGAAGGCGCGGTCGGTCGGCCTGCCGTTCATCCCTGGAATCATGACGCCATCGGAAATTGAGCGGGCGCTGGGTTTGGGCTGCCAGTTGCTGAAATTTTTCCCTGCGGAAGCCGCCGGTGGAATCAAAATGCTGCAATCGCTGGCCGGTCCTTATCGGCACACGGGCGCGAAATTCATCCCCTTGGGTGGCGTCAATGCCGGCAACGCCGGAGCGTATGCCGCCATACCCGTGGTTGCAGCTGTTGGCGGTTCATGGCTCGTGGAACGCAAACTGATTGAGAAAAAGGATTGGGCGCAAATAACCAAACTGGCCCGGGAAGCGCTCGCGTTGGTCGCCGTCCCGGAAAAGTAAACCAGATCATTTGGATGGACTGCCGTGGCGTAACGAAGAATTTGGCCGGCACGTCTTGCGGGATGAGCCGTTGAGATTATTCCGATTAAGAACACTTTTTAGAAACCACGTCTTGGTTATAGCGTTGACCGGCACTTTTTCCTGAGATAAGCTGGCGGCTGAATTAACTGTTGAAAAAATGGCAGATACGACTATGAGCAAAATCATCATTCCCAATAAAAAAGGAAAAAATGGCATTGGCGCGGGCGTTTGGAACCTTGGCCCCGGCCGGGATCCGTTTGGCGGTCCCACACGCGCGGAAATCCCGGTTCTGGACCGCATTCCGCTGCTGGCGCAGGCGGGCATCACTTACGTCGAGGCGCACGATGTCGAGATTTCCTCCAAGGACGTGCCCGCGGCGAAAAGGCTTTTGAAGCAATACGGCTTGAAAATGGGCATGTACACGCCCTCGTTTTTTGCCGATCCGATTTTCAAAGATGGTGCCATGACCAGCAATGATCGCACGGTTCGCCGGGTGGCATTGCAAAACGCACTGCAAGCGGTGGATGTCACCGTGGCGCTGGGCGCGGAAGTCATGGTGTTTTGGAATGGCCGCGAAGGCTTTGACTTTATGCTGGGCAAGAATGGGCAGGATTCAATCCGGCGCATGATTGAAGGCTTTAATGTGGTTGGCGCCTATGCGTTGAAAACCTACGGCAAAAAATCGCCGCGCTTTGCCCTTGAACCAAAACCAAATGAGCCGCGCGCCAACATGTATTTGAGCAATGTGGGTGAGGTGCTTTATCTCATCAGCCGTCTGGATCCCGCCGTCCGGCCTTTGTTCGGGGTGAACCCCGAGACCGCGCACAGCCGGATGGCCGGCTTGGATTATGTTTGGGATGTGGAACTTTGTCTGGAAGCCGGCAAGTTGTTCCACATTCATTTGAATTCACAAGACACCACACGTTACGACCAGGATTTGCCTTTCGGCTACACGGAACCGTTGAAGGATTTGGCCTTGTGCGTCGTGCTGCAAGATGCGAAATGGGAAGGCATTCTCGCCTTTGACGTTAAGGCCCCGCGCACGGATCGGCAGGAGGACATCGCGGACATCCTTCACACCAGCGCCGCGAATTTGCAGCGTCTCTGGGCCAAGGCGCTGAAGGTGGACCGGAAGAAAATCGCCGGTTTTCGCGCGACTCAAAGATACACCGCCTTGGCAGGCTATCTGGCCAAGTGCCTCTACTGAAAAATATCAAGTTTTGAATTCTGAATTCAGGATGCATTTAACTCAAAACTCGAAGTTAAAACTCACAATTGATGATCTATCTGGGCATAGATTGCGGCACGCAAAGCACTAAAACCATCGCCTTGGATGGCGACACGGGAAAAATTCTTGCCACCGCCGCGCAGAACTATGATGTTCTGCCGGGATTGCCCGCCGGACACCTGGAGCAAGAACCAGCGACCTGGATTCAGGCCTTGGAGACCACCGTCGGGCAGGTTCTGGAACGTTTGGGAGCCGGACGCAAAGACGTTCGCGGCCTCGGCGTTTCGGGACAACAACACGGTTTCGTGGCCCTGGACCGCCAGGCACGGGTGATTCGGCCGGCCAAACTCTGGTGCGATACCTCCACGGCGGAAGAATGCGACCTGATCCGAAAACGCTTTGGCGGCGCCCGGTCTCTTATTGCAAGAGTCGGGCTGGACATGCTCCCGGGCTTCACCGCGCCCAAAATTCTCTGGCTCAAGCGCCATGAGCCAGAGAATTTTGCGAAACTGGCCACCGTTTTGTTGCCGCACGATTATCTGAACTTTTACCTGACGGGAAAGTTCCGCATGGAATACGGTGACGCTTCCGGCACTGCCCTGTTGAATGTCCGTAACCGGCAATGGGAACGGGAGATTTTGGAATTCATTGACCCGGCGCTGCCGGAAAAAATGCCGCCGCTCGGTTCATCGCGGAAGGCTGGCGGCGTGTTGAAACCGGAACTGGTTCAACGCTGGAATCTGTCCGGCGACGTGGTGGTAAGCGCCGGCGGCGGCGACAACATGATGGGCGCCATCGGCACGGCCAATGTCATGCCTGGCCGGATCACGGCCAGCCTCGGAACTTCCGGCACGATTTACGCCTACAGCAAAAAACCGGTGATTGATCCCCAAGGCGAAATCGCCGCCTTTTGCGACAGCACGGACGCCTGGCTGCCGCTGCTTTGCACCATGAATGTAACCTTGGCGACGGAAGCGGTCCGGAATCTCTTCGGATGGTCGGTGGCCCAACTGGACAACGCGATTGAAAGTGTGTCCCCCGGCGCGGATGGACTTCTTTTTCTTCCCTATCTGCAAGGCGAGCGCACGCCAAATCTGCCCGGTGGAAGCGGGGTTTTTCACGGCTTGACCACCCGTAACATGAAACCCGCGCTCATCGCGCGCGCCGTCATGGAAGGCGCGACGTTCGGGATGGCATACGGTTTGGAACGCATGAAGGAGCTTGGCATTTCTCCCGTAGAAATCCGGCTCACGGGGGGCGGCAGCCGCAGCGCCATCTGGCGGCAGATTTGCGCCGATATCTTTAATTGCCGCGTCGTGACGCTGGCCGAAGCGGAAGGGGCGGCTTTGGGCGCAGCGATTCAGGCCCTGGCCACAGTTCAGACCGAAAAGTCCGTGGACAACTGGGCCGATGGCTTTGTGCGAGTGAACACGGGTGAAGCCACCGAACCGCGTGCCGACATTTGTTTTGATTATGCCGCCGCCCGCCAAAAACATCTTTCGCTCACACATACTCTCGCCCAGCATCAGTTCCTGTAGGCGTGGACAAGTTGCCGCTCGTCGGCGGAGCAACTGGTTCACGGGGGAAATTCATGGTGTTGATTTGGTATGAAAAAGGCCGGCCTGAAAAATTTAATCCGCCCGCTGGTGCGCCAGTTGCATCCTTACGTTTATGGCGAACAGCCAAATATCAAGGGGTTGATTAAGCTTAACACGAACGAAAATCCGTACCCGCCGTCGCCGAAGGTATTGGCGGCGGTCAAGGCGGCGGTGGATGGCCGGCTGCGGCTGTACCCGAATCCTACCGCGTCGGTTCTCCGCGAGAAGCTAGCGAAACTGCATGGTTGCCACGCGGACAACATCATTGTGGGCAACGGCTCGGATGAATTGCTGGCCTTGGCAACACGATGTTTTGTGGAGCCTGTAGCCGCCGATGTGAATCGGCGGAAACACCGCGCTTTTACAAGCGCAGCGACGATTCAATACTTCACCCCAAGTTACTCGCTTTATCCAGTGCTGGCAGACATTCATGGGGCGCGAAAAAATCCCGTGCCGCTCAGGCCGGATTTCAGCCTGCCCGGCGTGGTGGGATTGAAGCGTGACCGGGTTTGGAAATTTGACGCGGCGCTGACTTATCTGACGACGCCCAACGCACCCAGTGGTCGCGGCTACAAAACGTCGGAACTGGAAACGTTTTGCCGCGCGCAAAAAGGAGTCGTCATTCTCGACGAGGCTTACGTGGATTTTGCGGAGGAAAACGCCATGAAGCTGGCGCTGAAATTTCCGCACGTGCTCGTGGCACGAACATTTTCCAAGGCGTATTCACTGTGCTTTCAGCGCATCGGCTATTTTGTCGGTTCCCGCGACCTCATCGCCGGGCTGCATAAAATCCGGGACAGTTACAACGTAAACGGCCTGGGCCAGGTTGCCGCCGTGGCGACGTTGAACGATTTGTCCTATTATCGCGCGAGTTTCAAAAGGATCGTCACCACGCGCGGGTGGTTGAGCCGCGAGTTGACGAAGCTGGGCTTCCGCGTTTTTCCGAGCCGGACGAATTTCATTCTCGTCCAGCCTTTACGATTCACTGCACACGAGTGGCTGCAAAAGCTGCGCGCGCATAAAATCCTCGTCCGCTGGTTCGGCTTTCCAGAGGTGAAAAATTATCTGCGCATCACGATCGGAACGCCGGTGGAGGCCATGGCGTTGGTCAAAGCGGCGCGAAAAATCCTGGCCCGGTAGGCATCGCATCCTGCGGCTTAACTTCAGCATCCCCTCATTGTCCTGGTTCGCAGGTGGCTTGCAGTGAAACGAGAATGTTCATTTTTAAGCCTGTTTTCAACCGTACGGACACCAATCGGACACCAATGCCGCCATTCTGCCTTTATCCCTGGTCGGCCCGATTTTTGCTGAGAACGAGGCATGTACCTGGACTATTACGGGCTGACGCAGGCGCCGTTCGACATTACGCCGAACCCGCGATTCCTGTTTCACAGCACGAAGCATCGCGAGGCGATCAATCATTTGCTTTATGGCATCCGTGAGCGTAAAGGCTTTGTCCAGCTCACCGGCGAGGTGGGCGCGGGCAAGACGACCCTCTGCCGCGCACTGCTTGAACAGCTCGATCCGCGTTTTTCCACCGCGTTGATTCTCAACCCCGTGCTGAGTCCCGAGGAATTAATGCGGGCCATCGCCGCCGAATTTGGATTGGATGTAACGGGCCGTGACCGTTTGGAAACCATCGCGACCATCAACGAACATTTGCTCACTCAGGCGCAGAATGGCCGGGATTGCGTGCTCATCATTGATGAGGCGCAGGATTTGACAGATGAATTGCTCGAACAGGTGCGGCTGCTTTCCAACATCGAACTGGATGACCGCAAGCTGTTGCAGATTGTTTTACTCGGCCAGCCGGAATTGCGCGATCGCCTGAACAATCCGCGCCTGCGCCAGCTTCGCCAGCGCATCACGGTGCGTTACCATCTTGCGCCGCTGACCCGTGCCGAGGTTGGCCAGTACGTCCTGCACCGATTGGAACTGGCCGGCGCTGACGGCGCGCCGCAATTCACGCACCCCGCGTTCTGGCGCATTTTTCATTACAGCGGCGGCATTCCGCGGCTGGTCAATGCTGTTTGTGACAAGGCGCTGCTGGCCGGCTATGTGGAACAATCCGAACGCATCAATTACCGGATGGTGACCCGCGCCATCCGCGAACTCGAAGGAGATATACACGTATGAGCCTCATTAACGACGCCCTCAAGCAGACCAAACAAGCGCAGCCACAATGTCCGCCATCCAGTCCGCCACCGCTGCCGCCGGTTGAATCCACCGCGCAGGAAGGTTTAGGCTGGCTGGTGCCAGGGATTGTGGTTTTGTTGCTCGCCGTTGCCGGAATTTTCGTGGGACTGTCTCTGACCAAACCCACGCCGCTGGCTGCCAGTGCGTTGCCTGTCCGTGTGCCGCCGGTCGCCGCACCCGCCGCCCGACCCGCGCAAACGGTGGCCGTCGCCCCGCCGGTAGCCACCAACACCTCGTCCAGTCCGAGTGCCGCGGTGGTTGTTTCGCCAAAACCCCGGGAACCAAAACTCCAAGGTATTTTGTTCATTGCGACGCGGCCCTGCGCAATCGTCAACGGCCAGACGGTTTTCGTGGGAGATCACGTGGACGGATTTCGGGTGGCGGCGATTTTGAAAAACAGCGTCACGCTGCAAAATGAAACGGAAACACACGTTCTGAGCTTGAGTCGGCAGTAGAATTCGCGTCATTGTACCGCGTGCAATTCCTGAGAAAACTCCTGGGAACCTCGCCCTTGCTGGTCCGCGTGGCGCCGTTTGTAGTTTTTCTCGTGCTGACATTTTGCCAGGGCGAATTCGGCGCGGCCTCGGCCTACTGGTTTTACTTTGCTAAAACGCTTATCGCCGTCTGGTTGATTTGGGAGATGTGGCCGCTGGTCTCGGAAATGCGCTGGGCGCTGAGTTGGGAAGCGGCAGTTATCGGCGTGGCCGTGTTTGTCATGTGGGTGGGACTGAATCCTTATTATCCACAATTCAAAAGTGGCGTGTTTTGGAATCCGCATGAACAATTCGGCCAAAGTTCGACGTTGGCTTGGCTGATGATTGTCACGCGGATTCTCGGTTCGACGCTGGTCGTGCCGCCGTTGGAGGAGGTTTTTTACCGCTCGTTCTTATACCGTTATTTCGCCAGGCCGGATTTTCTATCCATCCCGCTCAACCGATTTTCGCTGTGGCCGTTCTTTGCCACCGCCGCCGTGTTCGGCTTTTCCCATTTCCAATGGCTGGCCGGCATCTTGTGCGGCATGGCCTATCAATGGCTGGTGTTGCGCAAGAACCGTCTGGGCGACGCCATGACGGCGCATGCGATCACGAACTTTCTGCTCGGCGTATGGGTTGCGTGGCAGGGCGCGTGGCAGTTCTGGTAGCGCCGCCCCGTTCGAAGCCGCTGCCACGTATCGGAACAATGCCAACCATTCATCATCGGCGGGATAATCAGGAAACTCATCGTTGTGCCAAAGAAGTTGGTGAACATCACTGTTCATTAAGTCTGAAGTACAAAGTCTAAAACCAAAACAACGGTTGGTGAAAACTTCGGACTTTGAACCTTGGACTTTGGACTCGCTTAAGGATTTCCCGCGGCCAGCCACGCCTGCAATTTTTGGATGTACGTTGCCAGCGAATGATCGTCGAGCGGAGCGAAACCGGCTGGCGCCGCCCGCAATTGCCGGGCCATCTGCCGTCGGGTCATAACCAGATAAAGCGATTCCCGCCACCACAAGGTCAAGTCCGTGTGTAACTTGTCGGCGGCGTCAAAATGAAAGAGTTCTCCCGCGTGCCGGTAAAACATCGGGCCGTGAAACGGAGCGATTAAAAAGGGAATGAACATCGGCGGCACGTGCGGAACGATATCCCGATTGTTCACCACGCGGAATGTGACGGTTCGCAGCCGCTTGTTGTATTTGACGGCAAAGGCACGGTTGCCCGCGCGCGGCTGGCCGTAAGTGTAAATGCCGTTGACCGATTGGTGTTTGGAAAAAGTGAAAGCCGCGCCCGCAATCAGCGCCATCGCACCGCCCAGACTGTGGCCGGCAGTCCAGAGAGACTGTTTGCTTGTTCGCGCCCCGGTGACAAATTGCGACAGTTGTCCCCAGATAAACGATGTGTTATGCACAAACCCGTGATGTACCCGGCCCAAGTCCGGCCCGTCGAAGAAATCCCGCCACGGATTCTGAATGATTTCGGCGTCCACCAGCCAGTCCGCCAATTTGCCCGGTTCCGTGCCGCGAAACGCGACGACAATCATTCCCTCCTTCGCCGCGGCCAGCACCTGCGCGGTGTTCGCACTGAACACCCGGCAACCGGAGATGGGAAATCCCCAAGCCTGGAGCTGTCGGAGAATCTCGTTTGGGTCGTCCTCGTAGGCGAGGTTGGCGGCGTGCGCCAGCGCGAGCGCATTGGCCGAACGCCATTGCGTTGCCGACGGCTCGAACCGGTCAAACGGCGCGTTCACCTGACGGAAACATGCTCCTTAAAAGTCATTTGCGCCAATGCAAATTATTTTTCCGGGATAAAATCGAATCACAATCTGAATCGTGCCCGGCGGTCTCTGTTTTACAATTTCACCCAACGGCCCTTCTGATGGGATTCCTCAACCGCTGCCAGCACGCGCTGGTTCTGCAAGCCGTCTTCGAATGTAGGTTGCACCAGTTTGCCTTCGGCGCACGCATTGACGAAATCGGCAATCGTGTGGACGAATGTGTGTTCGTAACCAAGGCCGTGCCCCGGCGGCCACCAGTTGGCGATATATGGATGCATGCCACGCTCGGTGACCAGAATGTCCCGAAAGCCCTGCCGGTCCTTGGGGTCATCGTTGTTGAAAAATTTCAGGCGGTTCATGTCCTCAAAGTCAAAATACAACGAGCCTTTGCTGCCGTTGATTTCAATTTCAATGTGGTTCTTGCGCCCGGGCGCGTAACGCGTGGCTTCCAGATTCGCCAGCACGCCGTTTTCCATCCGGCCGATGAGCATCGCCGCGTCGTTTACCGTCACTTTGCCCATCTTGCGCGCGCCCTTGGCGAGCGCATCCGCCAGCGGCCGCTCGGGCACGAAGGTATGGAGCAAACCGCAAACCTCCTTGAACTCGCCGACCAAATAACGTCCCAGATCAATGATGTGCGCGTTGATGTCGCCATTGGCGCCGGTGCCGCTGGTTTCCTTTTGCAAACGCCAGTCAATGGGAAACTCCGGATCCACCAGCCAATCCTGGGAATAACGTGCGTAGAAATGAAATACCTTTCCCAGGGCGCCTTCGCCGATTATTTTCTTTGCCAGTGCAATGGCCGGAATCCGCCGGTAATTGTGGCAGACCATGTGGATGACTTTGGCCTTTTGCGCGGCGGCCAGCATTGCCTCGGCCTGCTTCACGTTCAGCGCGAGCGGCTTTTCGCACAAAATATGTTTTCCATTCCGCGCGGCGGCGATGGCGATGTCCGCGTGCAAATGGTTCGGCGCGCCGATGTCCACGATGTCAATCAATGGCGACTCGACAACCTCCTGCCAATCCGTCGCGGCGTTCTGCCAGCCGAGTTGCGCGCGGGCTTGTTGGACGCCGGCGGCGTGACGCCCGCAAATGGTATGGAGTTCGACATTGGCCTTGAGATTGAAGAAACGCGGCGCCTGCCGCCACGCATTCGAATGCGTCCTACCCATGAAGCGGTAGCCGATCAGCCCGACGCGAAAAGTTCTCGCCATAAAAGTTGGGGTTGAACTGGATACGCGCGTCTTTATAGTGAGCCGCGACACACAAGTCAACTAAATGGCTTTTACTGCTACAGAAATTGCAAAACATCTTGATGGTGAAGTGCTTGGTGATGACTCAGCCACGCTCAAAGGCTTTGCCCAGGCTGACTCCGCCAAGCCGGGGGACCTGACTTTTGCCGAAAATGAGGCTTTTTTCGCGCAGGCGGAGACAAGCGCCGCCACCGCCATCATTGCGGACAAGCGCTTCTCCTCCACGAAAAAAATCGTGATTCGCGTCGCCAACGCGCGGGTCGCTTTTGCCAAAGCGATGGCGCTGTTTTTTCCGGAACGCACTTTCGTTGCTGGCGTTCATCCCACGGCGGTCATCGCCTCTGGCGTGAAAATTGATCCGACCGCGCACGTCGGTCCTCATTGCGTCATCGGCGAGCGCGTGGGCATCGGTGCCCGAACGGTTTTGCAGGGCGGCAATTTCATCGGTGAAGATTCCAAGCTCGGTGATGACGTAAATCTGTTCCCGAACGTGACGGTCTATCCGCGCACGGAAATCGGCCAGCGCGTGCGCATTCACGCCAACACGGTGATTGGTTCGGACGGTTTTGGTTACGTGCAGGACGGCGATGTTCATCGCAAGGTGCCGCAAATTGGGAATGTCGTCATCGGCGACGACGTGGAAATCGGTGCAGGCGTCACGATTGATCGCGGCGCGCTCGGCTCGACGGTCATCGGTAAGGGCACGAAGATTGATAACCTGGTGCAAATCGCCCACAACGTTGAAATTGGCGAGGGCTGTCTGCTGATCTCACAAGTCGGCATCGCTGGCAGCTCGAAAATTGGGAATTACGTCGTGCTGGCCGGGCAAACCGGCGTGGCTGGACATTTGAAAATTGGCAATCAGGTCACCGTAACGGCGAAATCCGGCGTCATGTACGACATACCTGACGGTGAGAAATGGTTTGGCATTCCCGCCCTGCCAGACAAGCAGGGCAAACGCCAGATTCTCGCCGTCCAGCATCTCCCCGATTTGCTCCGGCGCGTGGCCAAATTGGAAAAGAAATCCGGCGCGAAATCAAATAAACCGGCAAAGTAGTTTCCTTTCCGCTTCAACGGCGGAAACCAGATTACGTCGCGGCGGCTTCGACTTCGAATTGCGCCAGGTCCGTCCCCGCCGCCTCCCATTCCGCCGTCGCCAACGGCAGGCGATCGTGAACATGCATCAGCTCGCGGTTGATCTGCATCGCGCGCCCACCCGCGTAGCTTTCCGGCTTCTCCAGTTCCGCCACCAGCTCCTTTTCCTTCGCTTCGAGTTCCGCGATTTCCTTTTCCAGCGCGGCGAGGCGCTTCTGGATTTCCTGCCGCTTCCGCGAACGCGCCTGCCGCTGTTCGGCTTCCATTCGTTTCTGCTCCTTGCGGTCAACGGTAGGGCTGACCTGCCGGTCAGCCTGGACGCGCGGCAGCGCATCCCTACCGCCGAAGCTTGAACTCGTCAGCGCCACGCGCGCCGATTGCGCCGTTTTGTCCAGATAATACTGGTAGCCGCCGGTGAAATGCCGGAGGTGCCCGTTTTCAACGCGCACCACGTGATTTGCCAGCACACGGATGAAATGCACGTCGTGGCTGATGAAAATCAACGTGCCTTCGTAGGGCTGCAACGCCTCGATGAGCGCATCCACGCTCGCGAGGTCAAGGTGCGTTGTCGGCTCGTCCATCAGCAACAGGTTCGGCGGATTAAGCAGCAATTTCACCAGCGCAAGCCGGCTTTTTTCGCCGCCGCTCAACACGCTCACCGGCTTGAACACGTCGTCGCCGCGAAAGAGAAAACTGCCGAGCACGTTGCGGACGGCCTGCTCGGTCACGCGCTGCGGCGTGTCGAGCGCCTCCTGCAAAACCGTGTGCTTGGGATTCAGCATCGCCGCGCGATGCTGCGCGAAATAGCCGGACTTCGCATTATGGCCGAGCTTGCGCACGCCCGATTGCGGCTGCAACACGTCCGCGAGCAGCTTGAGCAACGTGGATTTGCCCGCGCCGTTCGGTCCGACCAGCACGATGCGTTGTCCGCGTTCAGCCTCGAAGTTGAGATTTTCGTAAATCAATGGTGGCTGCGACGCCCCGTCGCAAGAAAGTGGTGGTGACGCCTCGTCACCTGAACCACGCGACGAGGGCGTCGCGTTCGCCCCGCTGCGACGAGGCGTCGCAGCCACACCGTAGCCGAATTTGATTTTTTCCAGCGTGATGACGCGGTGGCCACTGCGTTGCGGTTGCGGAAAACGGAATCCCACCGTCGGACCCGGCCTGTCGGGCGTTCCGACCATATCCTCCTTGAGCCGTTCAATCTGTTTCAGCTTGCTCTGCGCCTGCGCGGCCTTGGTGTTCTTGGCGCGAAAGCGGTCCACGAATAGTTGCATCCGGTCAATCTCGCGCTGCTGCGCCTTGGCCGTGGCAACCATTGTTGCTTCGGTCGCGGCGCGTTGCTCCAGGTATTCGTCGTAGTTGCCGGTGTAACGCAGCACGCGCGACGCGCGCAGCTCGGCGACGTGCGTGCAGAGTTGGTTCAGAAATTCGCGATCGTGCGAAATCAGCAAAATCGCGCCGGGATAATTCCGCAGATACTCTTGGAACCACAGGAGCGTCTCGAGGTCCAGATGGTTCGTCGGCTCATCGAGCATCAACACGTCCGGTTCCTGCACCAGCAGCCGCGCGAGATGCGCGCGCATCACCCAGCCGCCCGAAAGCTCGCGCGCCGGACGCAGGAAATCCGTCTGCTTGAAGCTGAGATTGGCGAGAATCTGTTTCGCCTTGGCGACGAATTGGCCGTCGTGCTCGTGGTCGTGCGGCACGGCGATTTCAAGGACGGTTTCATTTCCAGCGGGTTCGCTCTCCTGTGGCAGGTAACCGAACCGGGTGCCGCGAATGAATGTGACCTCGCCCGCGTCCGGTGATTCCTGGCCGAGGATGATCTTGAGCAGCGTGGATTTGCCTGCGCCGTTCGGCCCGACCAGCCCGACGCGTTCGCCGGATTGGAGCGTGAGCGAGACATCGTCAAACAGGACGCGTCCACCATACGATTTGGAAAGTCCAGCTACGGTGAGCATTTCTTTATTTCACGCAAAGACGCAAAGTCGCCAATGAAGACATGGGAAAATCCTTTGCGGCTTGGCGCCTTTGCGTGAGGTTATTTTGGTTTCAACTGCGGGAACAGGATGACATCCCGGATGCTTTCCTGGCCGAGCAGCATCATGCACAAACGGTCAATGCCAATGCCGATGCCGCCAGCCGGAGGCATTCCATGTTCGAGCGCGACGAGAAAATCTTCGTCCAATTTCTGCTGCTCGCCGCCGGCTTGATGTTCCAGCCGCTCGCGCTGCTCAATCGGGTCGTTTTGCTCGGTGTAGCCGGGAGAAATTTCCTGTCCGTTGATGCAGCACTCGAAAACCTCGACGGTCGTCGGGTCGTCGGGCGAGAGTTTGGCGAGCGGCACGAGTTCCTTGGGCAAATGCGTGACGAACGTCGGCTGAATCAGCGTCGGTTCGATCAACTTTTCAAACATTGTTGCCTTTGAAAATTTGTTTCCTGTGATGTTCCAAAAATGGCCGATGCTCTTCGGTCAAACCTAAAACGCGAACCGCCAAGTTCATTCCAAGACGCTGCAATCTTTCGCGAAATCTTTCAGCGACCAAGAGAGTTCCGTCGTCCGCAAAAGAAATGTAACCCTGATCAAATGCCTTGTCGTAAAGTGGTGATAACGCGATTCCATTGTCGGGATTGATTCTGTCGAAATTAGATGAATGACGCCATGGTTTGATATGTGAGGCATTTACGAAAATATCTGCGCCGAGAACCGCACAACAACTGTTCCATCGGGCGAGAACCATCCGCCGAAAGCGATGCTGACCTACTCGAATGTTGATTTCTGATCGCTTGCTCGTCGCATCAAGTCGCGCTTCCTTGATGATATTTAGCAGTTCACTTTCTTTATTTCTTTCCAGGCTCTCACGCAATTCGTCAATGATGTCGTTATATTCATCAACTAGGTTTTTTATGTCGCGTTTATCATCCTCCGTCTGCGCAACAGGCTCAAACGCTAAAACCGCATCTCGTCTTGCTTCAACGGCCATCATCAAGGCTTTGGTTTCGCCATGCTTGCGAGCCGAGAATTTTGCGTTCTTCGGCTTTGGACCGTCAGGCTGAGGACAAGTCATTTGCCATTGGCTCGTCATGGTTCCGCTCGGCAGCTTTCGTTCTGAATAGTCCACGCCATGGATTCCTGTCCGATTGTTTTTCTGAAATTTGACGCGCAAGAGCGGGCGCGATTTTCGAAGCTGCGGATGGGCTTTCAGGTATTCATCCCGATATTTCTGAGCTTCGGCAAGGGACGCATCCGATGATCGCCCCGAATCTGAAAAACTCTTGGTATGGTAATCTGGCGTTCCTTCACCTACGCGGAACTGCCACAGTTTGTCGCCCCGGTAAAGGTATTGAATGCCTAACTGTTCTTTTTCCGCCGATGTCATAAAAATCAGCGCTATTTTTTATTTTGGTTTCAACTGCGGGAACAAAATCACGTCCCGAATACTTTCTTGCCCCAGCAACATCATGCAAAGCCGGTCAATGCCGATGCCGATGCCGCCGGCGGGCGGCATGCCGTGTTCGAGCGCGACGAGAAAATCTTCGTCCAATTTTTGCTGCTCGCCGCCGGCTTGGTGCTCCAGCCGCTCGCGCTGCTCAATCGGGTCGTTTTGCTCGGTGTAGCCGGGGGAAATCTCCTGGCCGTTGATGCAGCACTCGAAGACTTCGACGGTCGTCGGGTCGTCGGGCGAAAGTTTGGCGAGCGGCACGAGTTCCTTCGGCAGATGCGTGACGAACGTGGGCTGGATCAGCGTCGGCTCAATCAATTTTTCGAACACCGCGCCGGTGACTTCAAAATCCTGGTAGTCCTTGGTGATTTCCGCGCCAAGATCGTGGGCGCGCTGGCGACGAACTTCCGGAGAGACTTCAAACCAATCCGCGCCGGCCTTTTCGCGAATTAAGTCTTTGTATATTCGTTTTTCCCACTTGCTCAAATCAATTGGTTCAGATTTTTCTGCGAGTTTTGTGAGATTCTCACCAATTTCAATAAACTTAAACGGTGCGACCAAAACAGCGGTGCCACCAGTAATTTGTCCACTTGGAATTGCTGTTTGAAGCGCTGATTCCGCTTGAGCGCAAAGAGAACTGGCTTCTATTGATATTTCAACTGTTGAGCGTTTTCCAATTTCTTGTTGAAGGCGTTTCAAATCTTGGAGCGTTGCAGGTAAAGTCGAATTTGCTGGAAGATTTAGTGCAGTTAGAGTTTCAACTGCTTCTCCAATAAATTGTTCTAAGGTTTTTGTATTTCTTTGGATTTCAAGTTTGCCAATCACCGTAAGCGCGACGTGTTTCACCATTGATTCGACGAGTTCCATCATGCTCTCGTAATCGCCGAACGCCTGATACGCTTCGAGCATGGTGAATTCGGGATTGTGTTTGCGCGAGAGGCCTTCGTTGCGGAAGTTGCGGCCAATCTCGAACACCTTGTCCACGCCGCCGACGAGCAGGCGCTTGAGATAAAGTTCCAGCGCGATGCGCAGATAAAAATCGCAGCCGAGGGCGTTGTGATGCGTCTTGAACGGTTGCGCCGCCGCGCCGCCGGGAATCGCCTGCATCATCGGCGTCTCGACTTCCACGTAGCCGCGCGCGTGGAGAAAATTCCGGATTTCGCGGATGATTTCGCTGCGCTTGAGCATCACGTCCTTCACGTCGGGATTTGCCATCAAATCGAGGTAGCGCTGGCGGTAGCGGATTTCCGTGTCGGCGAGGCCGTGCCATTTTTCCGGCGGCGGACGCAGCGCCTTGGCGAGAATCACGAAAGGTGGTGGCGACGCCACGTCGCCCAAAGGTTGCGAGGCGCAACCGCCACGTTGCGGCGACGCCCCGTCGCCGGATGGCTGCGAGGGCGCAGCCGCCACGCCACCCAGCTTGATGGAAATCTCTCCCGTTTTGGTCGTGAACAAGGTGCCGCGAACGCCCACGAAATCGCCCAAATCCAGATGCGTAAAAACATTCCACAATTCGTCGCCCAAATTATTTTTCTGCGCATAGACTTGAATGCGTCCCGATTGGTCGCGCACGTCAATGAACATGCTTTTGCCCATGTCCCGGTGCGCAGTGATGCGCCCGGCGACGGAAACTTCGCGGCCTTCGGCGTAATTGTCGCGCGCCTGCTTGCAGGATTCCGTTGGCGTGAACTTGTTCTTGAACGGGTCAATGCCCTTGGCGCGCAGCGCGGCGAGCTTGGCGCGGCGCTGTTCGATAAGCGAATTCGTGTCGTCCATCAGAGTTTGCGGAGTAAAACATAAACCTGCCTATGACGCACGAAAAACGTGAAGGTGAAACTTTTTTAGGAGCCGAGGTGACGAGGCTCTGATTATTCTTCCGCCGTCCAGTCTCCCGTCAGAGCCTCCTCATGTCGGCTCCTACTTTTGTGTTGGAGCGTTGGTTGTTGCTGACGCGTCTGTCGGCTTGTAGAGGCCCGCTTTGATGAACGGCTCAAGATATTTGCCGTAACCTTCGGCTTCCATTTTATCCAGCGGGATGAACCGCAGCGACGCCGAGTTGATGCAATAACGCAAATGCGTCGGTCCCGGGCCGTCGTCGAACACGTGGCCGAGATGGGAATCGGCCACGCTGGAACGGACTTCGGTGCGGTCCATGCCCCAGGAATGGTCGGTGTGTTCCGTCACGTCCTTGCCCGCAAGGGGTTTCGTGAAACTCGGCCAGCCGCAGCCGGAATCAAATTTGTCCAGCGAACTGAACAGCGGCTGGCCCGATACCACGTCCACGTAAATGCCGGGCTGCTTGTAGTCCCAATATTCATTATGGAATGCCGGCTCGGTGGCGGCTTTTTGGGTCACCGCAAACTGTTCCGGGGTCAGTTCTTTTTTCAACTGCGCCTCGCTGGGTTTCTTGAAATCTTTCATGTCCATGGGTTGATTGGTTGCGACGGCCGCCGGCTGTGCCTGAACGTTGCTGCGCGTGAACGTCATGACGCCCGCCGCCAGCAAAACTGTTGACGCGATTTTGATGATTCCGGCTGATCGCATGTCCCTTTCGACGAACCTGGCCCGATTTGCGTTCAATGTTCCCCTCTCAGTCCGTGCGAAGTTTTGCAAAGACCGCGTTTATCTCAATAACGCCGACGCGCACCACAGAATCGGCGCCTGGCCATGGAAATCGCCATCACCTCGTTTCGCATCCAGATAACCGTCGGCGGTCGGTTTTTGCCCCATGCCCAGGCAGACGTTGCGCACGTTGCCATCCTTCTTCAAATAACCCACCAACCCCAGCCAGCCCTTGCGCGCCGCCGGGCTGTAGGTGACCGGATCGAGCCAGCCGTTTTTTACGCCGGTAATCAGCGCAAACGTGAACATGCCTGAACCGGAAGTTTCCGGCCAGGCCTCTGGGTAATCCACAAGCTGATGCCACATGCCATTGGCGTCCTGATATTTCAACAACGCGGCCATCATTTTGCGGTAGCCCTCCATGATATGGGAATAGTTCGGATTGTCCTTCGGCAAATCACGCAGCAGTTCAGCCATGCCCGCGGCCATCCAGCCATTGCCACGGCCCCAGAAAAATTTCCCCTGGTCGCCATGAAAGAAAAGTCCGTTGGGCTGTTGCAATTTTTCGAGATAAACCACCATTTCCTTCGCGGCGCGATCAAGGTAAACCCTGTCGCCCGTCGCCCGATACGCCTGCACTTGCAACACGGAAATCATGTACATGTCATCAATCCAGAACCGGGTCTCGCGGCTCAAGCCGTCTTCGCGCGGGTTTTCCCATTGTTCGTCCGCCTTCGCCCTGCCCAGAGCCAGCGCGTTTATGTCGCCCGTCAGAAGATAAATTTGCAGCGGCAAAATACCGAAGACCGAATCGTCCACGTGCTGGCGACGAGGAATAAGCCTTGCGTTTTCCGGCGCCATTAACTCGTCATACCGCCAAACCAACGCTGCCTGTAGCGGCGCGTCACCCGTCAACTTCGCAAACGTCAACGCGCCGTACCAGGTGCAGGCCTGCGAATAATGAATGACCCCGTCCGGCGGCATCAACATGTTCGGACGCGAGAGGAAATTTTCAGCAACGCGCCTGCCGACTTCCTGTGGCGAACAGCCCTTGGGCCAAGCCATCAGGCGGTCCGCTTTTGCCGGTTTAACCGGAGGCGTGTGCATGCAACCCGTCAAGATGACCCATGCAACGGTTGTTGCCACGAGGATGAGTTGTCCGGGTTTTGTTATTTTCATGGGGGCAAAAAACTCAATTAACCATTCACAATGCCTGGCGCAACGTTTCGGCCAATTCCTCCGGTGTCAACGCAATGGGATTCGCCTTCATGCTGCTGGCCTTTGTTGCTTTCGTGACCACATCGGCAATGTCTTCCGATTTGATGCCGTACGTTCCGAGGCGCGGGATTTTCAAATCACTGACCAAGTGACGAACCCACTTCACACCGTCATCCATCGTCGCCCGTGCATCGCCGGTCAGCAGTCGCGCCACCTCATCGTAACATTGCAACGCATCGCTGTCGGGCGCGCGTTGCTGGAGCGCGCGGATGTTTGTTGCCATGACGTGCGGCAACAGCGCCGCGCAAATTGCGCCGTGCGGCGCGTTGGAAAACATTCCACCGATTGGCCCGGCAAATCCATGCACCGCGCCCAGACCCGCGTTCGCCAATGCCAGACCGCCAAATAAGCCGGCCACAGCCATGTCTTCGCGGGCGTTTTTGTTTTGGCCATCATTAAACGCAATCCGCAACGAACGCGCGGCCCGGCGAAGGCCTTCGACACACAAACCATCGGTCATCGGATTGGCGCGCGAACAAACATACGGCTCGATCAACTGCGTGAGCGCGTCCAGCCCGGTGCGGGCGGTAATGGGCGGTGGCAAATCGAAGGTCAGTTCAGGGTCAACCAGCGCAAGCTTGGCCAGCATCAACGGACTGCGCAAACTGACTTTGAGCCGGTGTTCCGGCGACGCCAGCACCGCGTTGCGCGTGACTTCCGCGCCGGTGCCTGCCGTGGTCGGAATTGCCATGAATGGTACCGACGGTTTGGTCAACGCCTGTCCGCGTCCGATGATTTCGACATAATCCTGCAACTTGCCATCGTTCGCCAGCATCGCGGCAATGGCCTTGGCCGCGTCCAGCGCGCTGCCGCCGCCAAAGCCGATGACAAAATCGCAATTCTCCTTTCTGGCCAGCGCTGTGCCTTGTTCAATCGTGGAAATCTCCGGTTCGCCGGAAACGGAGAAAGTCGCCGCACCGACATCAACCCCGCGGAGCAAGCCAAGTAATTTTTCCGCGCGCGATAAATCGCGTCCTGTCACGACCAGAGCGCGTTTGCCAAATTCCCTGGCTATCGCGCCCCCTTCGCGCAACGTGCCTGCGCCGAAAATGATTCGGGTGGCCGTTGTGAATTCAAAACGCATAAAAAAGTTTTGTCGGGACGCCGCGCTGCGGCGTCTGGTCGGCGCGGCGCACCGACCCTGCCTTTCACCATTCTTTGTCTTCGGGAAACACATTATCGAACTTCACGCTGCGGCGCGGCGCGGCCATCATCGGCGTCACCGCGTCCCGCCAGACGGGATAATGCGGCGTATCCTTGTGAGCCGCGGCAGCGGCGGCGTCATGATAAACCTCCATGAACACGAACCGCGTTGGATCGTCCTGTTGCTGGATTACGTCAAATCGCGCCACACCCGGTTCTTGCAAACTTGCGCGCGCGTTCACGAGCGTCGCTTGTTTGAAAGCCTCCACACATTCGGGTTTGACGTGAACTTGAATGTGCACCACAAGCATAATTCGCCTTCCATTTGAGCCGGTCGCGGAGCTTCCTTCAGTTGGCAGAACGCAGACTCTTTTGTTGTTCCTGACGCGCACGGATCAAAGCCACTTCGTCCCGGATGTTCATCAGTGAAAGCTGTGTTGCACGAAATAAATGCACGCAACCGCCCATCAACCCGCTCACGCCCACAAAGCCGAGCAGCAAACCGGCCCCGATGATGACCCGGATGAGGATTTCATGCCCCAATTCCCCGAACAACGCCCCCAGCAGCGTCACCAGACTGGCCGCCGCGAACGCGCCCAGCGCCAAATAAATCCAGCGCAACGCGCTCAACAACAGCACCGCCTGTTGTTCGACACGATTGGCGCGCTCAACGAATTTCGTTTCCCGTGCCGTGGCCGGGTCGGCGGATTCCTTGAGCAACTCGTGCATCCGGTCGCGCGTGCGCAACATGCGGTTGATGGTGCTCATCGCCAGCACGCTCGTGGCGTTCGTCAAAATGGCTGGCGCCGCGATGAAGGTGAGAACCGCGAACGGATTGTTCGTCAGCAAATTGCCGCCCATAATTTCCGGACATGAAGTCCAACGGCCCGTTTAATACCGCGATTCCCCCGCCAGGTCAATTCCTTAGACTCCGGCGGCACGATGGGTCAAACGGAATTTTCCCGAAGCCGCCGGCACCAAAACCGGCATCGCTTCGGTTTTGATTTCACTGCGGACTGCCAGCAACGCTCCGAGGCGTGAACCGACCTCGCGCAAATCCACATCCGTCGGCCCGGCGCCGTCTGAAATGAATCTCAAAACACAACCGCCGCTGCTATCCTGCCGCAGTTCATAGTGCGCGACACCATGCACTTCAGCAAAGCACTGGTCCACCTGCCAGGTCGTGACACGACGCCCGTCGCCTGTTATCAACGCATCGCGTGCCCGGCCGTGAACCACAAAGTCGCTGGCATAGGGACGCTCGATTCGCTCTGCAAGATCGCCGATGCGGTAGCGGAGCAATGGCATATAGTCGTTGGTCAGGGTTGTGACCACCAGATCGCCGACGCCGTGCGCGTCTGCATGTGCGATTTCGAGAAATGCGGTATCGTAGCTGGGTTTCATTTCGCCATGCTCGTTCTCTATGAGCAGATGGCCGGTCTCGGTCGAACCGTACAGATTGAAGACCGGTACGCCAAAGACGCGCGCCAGAATCCGGCGATGCACCACGCTCACAAATTCATAACTGCACAACACAAACCGCAACGATGGAAATTTGATGCCATGTTGTTCGCAATAAAGCGCGAAGCGGACGCCGTGAACCGGGTCCAAGTCGAGAAACTGCGGCGACCATTCGGCGGTTTCCGCCGCCATGCGCGCCAGGTCTGCGTCGTCCAGCAGAAATGGGATGCGCGCCAGATTCACGTACAGGGTGTTGCCGAGCGTCCGTTGTTCGCGCGACATCCAGACCGTCGGGCACGTCAGGCCGTTGCACGCGGGCGGCACCAGCGTGGCGCGGCGGATGTTGGGATGCTCATTCAATATGCTTGCAACGAAATGGTTCAACCGCAGGGCGCATTCTTCCTGGGCGTTCCACCAGCCGCGGCCAAAAATTACCGGCAGGCGTTCCTCGGAGGTGCCAGAGGTGTGTTCCAGTTCGATCAGATTCTTTTCCAGCAACGAATCGAGCTGTTGCTCATCGGAAAGAAAATTTCGCGGAAAGCCAGTGCGCATGTCGCGCTTGGCCAGCAGCGGCAGGCCTTTGAAACACTCAAAATTAGGGCGTTTGCATCCCTCCCGTGCCAGCGAATTGCGATAGAGCGGCATCTCCCGCCAGCGGGGGAGAAGTTCCTCCAACTGCGGGACTTGCGCGGCTTCACGAATTAATTCCGGTGTCGCAAGCATGGGCGCAATATACACGCTTTTTACGGAATGCAAATGGTACGGATAGGAACCGGAAAATCCGGCGTCGCAAGGGCCATGGCGCGCGCCCGGCAGATGCCGCCATAAAATTCACCCACGCGGGTCATTTTGCGCGGGAGTTTCTCGTCGTTGAAGTCCACCGCCAGCAAACCGAACTTTTTTGAGTAGCCGAACTGCCATTCAAAATTGTCGAGCAGCGACCAGTAGAAAAAGCCGCGCACGTCCACGCCGCCGTTCACCGCGCCGTGCAACTCGCGCAGATGTTCGGTCAGGTCAAAGATGCGGAAATTCTCGTCGGACGATGCCGCCCCGTGCTCGGTAATGTACAGCGGCAAACGGTAACGCCGGTGAAAATCCCTCAGGACGGTCCCCAAGCCGCCGGGATGCCGCTCGAACATGTCATCGCAGACCACGCCCAGCCGCGCGAGCTGCTTCGGGCACGCGCCACCAGCCGGAACCATCGGTTCAAAATTTTTGAACCGTGTCAGCCCGTAATAGTTTACCCCCAGGAACGTGGACGTCTCCCGGCGTTGCCCGCCCAGAAACGCGTCCAGCACGAAATGGTTGAAGGCGTGATGGGAAATCGCCGCGAGCAGATGATCCCACAGCGCGTGCTTCTGGTACGGCCCGAAAAAAGTCCAGTTCTTCGCGATACCGATTTCCGGCGTCCGTCCGCCGTTGCCCGCCTGCCGAATGACTTCACTTGCGCGAATGTGCGCCGCCGCCATGTGTTTGATGACTTTCCGGTAGGACCACAGCCGCCATTTGTGGAACGGCGGAAAGCCGCCCAGCAAATACGTCAACGACGCATACGTGTCCGGTTCGTTGAACGTGTTCCACAGCCAGACCCGCTCCTTCAAGGCCAAGACCAGCTTAGTCACATAATCCACAAACGCCGGGACCGTGGCCGGATTCAGCCAGCCGCCCGCCGCCGTAACCCACGGCGGATTGGAAAAGTGATGCAGCACGACCATTGGCGTGATACTGGCGGCCTTCAGACAGTCGAGCAGATGAACGTAGCGTTCCAGTTCCTTTTGATTCAACGGCGCGAACGGCGCCGCCTGTAGGCGCGACCATTCAATGCCCATGCGATAGGCGTTCACGCCCAGTTGCGCCATCCACTCCACGTCTTCGGCGTAGCGATGATAATGATTGCAGGCCACGCGGCAGTGATTGCCGTCCGCGGCGACATAATCCGTCCACTCATTGACGACGTGGCCCTCCACTTGCGTCGGTGACGTGGCCGTGCCCCACAGAAAATGGTCAGGAAATTTCAACGCGCTTGCCATTGTTTGAATACAATGTGAGGCAAAATCAGCCAAATGAACAGTCTGGAGTCGCTTGGCGAGGCAGCAAACGGAATCCGATGAATCTTCGAGTTGCAAAAGGATCATGGACATTCACGCCGCGATGAAGGATAATGACTTGTTCCCGCCCAGCGAGCCGGATTAAGGAATCGTTTCCGATAGTAAATTTTATGATCAAGAAACCAGCGACCATCGCGCCGTCCACCGACGAGTTCCCGGTCAGCGAAACCGAACTGCAACGGTTCGAGCGCATCCTTGCGCGCAACCCGTTCAAACCGTTGAGGGCCGTGCTCGACCAGTTGCAAATGGATACCCTGCTGATGCACGCGGCCATTGTTACCACCAATTCCTACCAGATGTTTCTGGGCAAATTGGGTTATCGTGTCGTCCTCACGCCGCAAATCCACGAGCAGGACTGCTATTCCCGCCTGGGGCCGGCCGGTGGCATTCGTGCCGTGCTCCCGGTTCACGACACCGCCACCTACAGCACCATGGTCACGCTCGTGAACTTCGATTCCACCGTGACCACCACGCCCAACTCCGTTGACTTCTACGATCAGCAACTGGCCCAATTCAAAGTCCAGTTGATGAACAAATCCGGCGACGCAGACTGAAAGGATTCAGCCGATGCCAGGGAAGCGGAAAGCGACGGCAAGCTAGGCCCGGCGCTAAATAGTCGCGCCCTTTTCTGTCATGGCTCTTCCCGCAATCCAGCCGGTTGTCCAGGCCGCCTGGAAATTGAAGCCGCCGGTAATGCCGTCCATGTCGAGCAATTCACCGGCAAAAAAAAGTCCGGGGCAAATCCGGCTCTCCATGGTTTTGAAATTCACCTCGCTCAACCGGACTCCGCCGCAGGTCACAAATTCATCCTTGTTCAGGCTCTTGCCGCTCACGGAAAATTCCGTGCGCCGCACTTGTTGAACGAGCTTGTGTTGCACGGCACGCGAAAGCGCCGACCATCTCGTCTCGCGCGGGGCGCCCGATGCCAGGACGAGCTTTTCCCAAAGGCGCGCCGGCAGCGGCGGGACGGGTGAATTCACGATCCGCCTTGCCGGTTGCGAATGGCGCCGCGATTGCAATTCCGCCGCGAGCGTTTCCGCGTTCAGACGCGGCAGCCAGTTCACCTGAAGCGGAAAGGAATAATCCATCTCGTGCAATTTCCGCGCGCCCCATGCCGACAACCGGAGAATGGCCGGACCGCTCAAGCCCCAGTGCGTGACCAGCAGTGCGCCGCGTTCGCAAAGCCCCGCCCCCGGCACCGATGCCTCGGCCGATTCGACCGAAATTCCCGCCAACTCCCGCAACCACGGTGTCTTGATGTGAAACGTGAACAGCGAAGGCACCGGTGCTTCCAGCGTGTGACCGAGCGAAACCGCCAGTTGCCCCAACGCCGGCGTCCGGCAGCCGCCGGTGGCCAGCAGCAGACAATTGCATGCCGGCGTTTCACCATTGGCAAGCGTCAGCTTGAAGCCGCCGGTCGCGTCCCGGACGACGCTTTCCACGCCGCAATTCGTCATCAACTTCACGCCCGCCTGGCGCGCCGCACCGAGCAAACAGTCAATGATGGTCTGCGACGAGTCCGTCACGGGAAACATCCGGCCGTCGTTCTCGGTTTTCAGTTTCACGCCGTGACGCGCGAACCACGCCACCGTGTCGCTCGCCTGAAACTGCTTGAACGGCGCAATCAACGCCCGTTCGCCGCGCGGATAGCGCGCGGCGAATTCACGTTCGTTGAACAGCGCATGCGTGACGTTGCAACGACCGCCACCGGAAATTTTCACCTTGTGAAGGAATTGCGGCGTCTTTTCGAGGATGAAAATTTCAGCGCCGCTCTGCGTTTCCGCGCATGCCAGCGCGGCAAAAAAGCCCGCCGCGCCTCCACCGACGATAGCAATACGCCGTGAATTCATTCGTCCGACGATACAAATTTAACGCCCAGGCGCAAAGATGCTAAAAAACCGTCGCGGGAAAAACGGGAGACGCCTGGAAAACATCAAGATGGTCCAATATCTGAACCGACTCAATCCGGCGGGCGGCAGGTGCGCGCGCCGGAGATTTTTTGCAGGTGGTCCTGGAAGTATGCCTCCGCCGGATAAAATTTCGTGGCTGGCGTGATTTCCGTGACCACCGGATACTTCCATTTGCCCGAATGAACAACCTCCTCCTTCACGCGCCCGGCGATCCGGCGTTGGTCCTGGCTGTGATAAAAGATGGCCGAACGATATTCCGCCCTCACACCATCGGTTTGGTGGCGGGGTGACGTCGGGTCGTGGCTCTGGAAAAAGTCGTTGAGCAATTCCTCGTAACTCAATTTGGCCGGGTCGAAAATGACCTCGACCGCTTCGGCATGACCGGTTTGGCCGGTGGCCACCGTTTCGTAAGTCGGATTCGGCGTGGTGCCGCCCGTGTAACCCACAGTGGTTTTGATGACTCCGGGAGTCCGGTTCAGGGATTCTTGCAGGCTCCAAAAGCAACCGCCGGTCAGCGTCGCCGTCTCGTAATGTGCCGTTGGTTTGGTTGTTGAAGCGTTCGCGGTCAATTTTTCGTTTGGCGAACCGATGGCTAACGCCGCGATTAAAACGGCGGCAACCGACAACATTCGCACAAGGTTTCGCATGTTGGTGAAAAGTAAATCACTTTTACCCCGCTGTCGAATGTCCCCGGCGCGAGGAAACTGGAGACGGCGGAACGATTGAGCGCGTCCGACTACTGCACCCGCTGGATTCGCAAGGCCATCCACTGCTTGCCAGGCAGCTTGATTGTCCGGTCGTGTTTGTCGGCAAAGGTGTAGTCGTCCTTTTTGTGAATCGCGAAGATGCCGTCCACCGGCGTGATGGTCATGTTCCAGGTATCGAGGACATCCACTTTGAATTTCATGCCGTTCGCGAGACTGAATTTGGGCAATGCAAACGCCCAGTTGGTTGGTCGCGACTTGCCGAAATAAAGCAGATAATATTCACCCTGCTGGCCGCCAAGGTTGACCTCCTGCCACTTGTCAATCGGGTCAATACCCTGGGCCGGACTGTCCTCTAGCACCCGACGCAGAAACGCCAGCCGCGCGGTACTTTGGCCGTAGAGCCGGCCTCCATCCGAAATCCAGAGCAGGTCCGATGCGTTGGTGATGGTTTCACCGTGCGTCGCATAGGTGCCCGCCACCGTGGCGTTCCAGAACCGGAACACCATTTCCCGTCCCGACAAATTGCCCCAGCGTTTCCAGATGTTGCCCTCGTATTTGATCTCGTCGTAGATGACAGGCTTGCGCCAGACGTCGCGATACAATTCGGCGCGGCCCGGGTCTTCCACCGCCGAGCCGTTCTGAATGCTCGCGTGCGTGACCCACGGTTTGCTGTTGTTGTAAATCAAAAATCCGTTGTGAATGGAACGCAAATGTCCGTACGGGTCCGCCGCCTCCACCACCTGAAACAACCGGTCCCAGTCGGCCTCGGTCTTGTTTTTGTTAAAATCGTATTCGTTGGACAACGACCACCAGACGTTGCGGTAGGCTGCCAGCCGGCTCGCGATGTAACGCACGTAACGGTCGTCCACGGCCGGCGGCATCCGGTCAAACCCCCACCGGCCCTTGTCGTAGGGATCAAACAGAATCACGTCCGCTTCAATGCCGAGGTCGCGCAGTTCGCCCACGCATTTGTCCAGATGTTGAAAAAACGCCGGGTTGAACCGGGTAAAATCCCAGTCCTTCGGAGGTGTACCTTCAAAGGGATAGAGCGCCAGTTCGTTGGTATTGCCGGGTTCGTGCTTGGGAAAGACGCACATGCGGATTTTGTTGAACGGCGAGGCCGCCAGCGTCGCCAGCGTCTCTTTCTCGATCGGGTCCACCATATGCCACCAGTTGTAGCACGTCGTGCCGATGGGCCAATACGTCGTGCCGTCCGCATAGGCAAAGTGATACGTGTAACGGACCCGCACCGGTCCGTGATTGTTGCCCGTCGGCGGTATGACCGTGAACTCGCCGGTGTGGTCATCAAGTTCCCGCACGTTGCTGTGCGTCTCATAATGCCAATGTCCCTGTTGCTCCGGCATGAAACGGACGCGATAAATGCCGTCGCCATCGTAAAACCCGTTAACCTCAACGTTGGTGTCGCCAAGCTGGAACCGGGCGGAAAGTTGAACGTCCAGAAATGGATTGCCGTTGGTTGGCCCGGGCAACGAGATTTCAAAAATGCCCCATTGCCCGACCGGCGGCTCGGCGGCAGCAGCCGGTTCAGTCAATGAAATCAACAAGGCAAGGGTGGCGACGCAGATTGACATGACGAAGGCACGCATCGAGCCACGTTATCCAAATTTTTCGCTCCCGCCAAGGCTTCCTGATTTTCGATGGTTGCAATGATTCCGTTCTAATCACGGCGCGACCTGCGAGTGCTGGTGGCCGTCCGCAAATGCCAACTCCAACCGAGTTGAATCATTCAGCCCGGCGTTGGCCGACACGCCACGACGAAGCGAAGCAAAGGCGGGTAAGAGGACTACGCCGGGTGGCGGAAGCAAATAGAAAACAACTCTGAAGGAGTTGCGGTTGGTTTATTTCCGGTAGGGCGGCGGTGCTCCGCCGCCTAAACCCAAGGCGGAGCAGCAGCTCCGCCCTACCAGAAAAATGGTGAGAGGAATTTGTCCCGCATTGAGGCACGAAAGTCTGCAAAGGCCGATCGAGCGGGCGCAAGCAAGTTCATTCGTTGGGATTGGTGAGCGAAGTACAACCATCTAGTGATTGAATCCGGCTGGGAAATTTGAGAATCTCCAACCAGCGGTATGACCTGCCGCTTTGTCAATATTAATATGCTGTTGCACACCTACCGAAGACTGGAAGAGATTGATTGACTATGCGATTTTTCCCTTCATTCACCCTGCTGGCTTGCCTCATCACCTGTGCCGCCTCCCGCGCGAGTTCGGTGTCCGACACCAACTTTCTCATGCTGGATTATTCCGCCATTCGCGGCGCCAATTACTGTGCCGCCGAAGGCCACCATCTTGAGCATTGGCTCAACTACGATCCGAAGGAGACCGCGCGCGACCTGGACTACGCGAAGAAAATCAACATCAACCAAATCCGCGTTTTCCTCAGCTACGCCGCTTACACCACCAACAAAGCGGCGTTCCGAAAGAATCTCATTGACCTCGCCCGCGCGTGTCACGCGCGCGGCATCGGGCTGATGCCCGTGGTGACTTACAAGTCCGAAATGATTCACGAATCCGCGCCGTATCCGCTCTCTCGCGCCTGGGCCAAGGACTTGATTGACACCATTGGTCACGAGCCAGCGCTGGCGTTCTGGGATGTTTTCAACGAACCGGATTATCCGCCGGACAGCACCAATTATCCCGCGTGCATCGCGCACGCGCGCAGGATGGCTCAACTGTTCCACGAACTCGACACGCGGCGGCCGCGAACGCCCATCACCATCGGTTTCGCCTTCGAAAAACCGATGGAGGAAAACGCCGACGTGGTGGACGTGCTCTCCTACCACGATTATCGCCCGACCCGCGAAGGCATTCGCAGCAACATCGTCGCCGCGCTGGCGTTTGCCGCCAAGGTCCACAAGCCCGTCATCAACACGGAAATCGGCTGCACTTGCCGCGCGAATCCTTACGACATGGTCATTGAGGAATACTCGAAGGCGCACGTCGGTTTCTACGTCTGGGAACTGATGATCACGAAGTATTGGGGCAACGTTCACGGAATTTTTTATCCCGATGGGACCATTCGCGATCCTTCAATCCCCGCCGCCTTGCTCGGCCTGTTCCGCAACCGCACCACCAACGCCGTGGAAGAATTTCCCGATCGCGAAGGCTGGGTCACGCGCACCGTGACGAACGGAGTGGCCTGGATGCGCGACACGAACGCGTCGTATGCGCAGGGACTGGACCTGGCCGAGACCGCCGCCAATCTGCTCGAAGCCAATGAGCTTGTGCCCATGCGCGATCTGCCTTCCCGCCGCGTCATCCTTCTGCGCGAAGAAAATCCCGATCCCGCCGCGTTGCGCGAACTGCTGACGGACTTTGTGAATAAGCTCGAGCCATACGAACGTAAAACAGACGCGCGTTGATGGCGAAGATTAACGCTGTCAGACGCGGCATATTTGTAGCAACTTCACCGAGCTTAACGGCAAGCGCACCGGCATTTTCGTGGTGAACGTTTCGGACGCCTCACAGATTCCCGCGCTGGCCGAGCCATGGTTCCTGACCTTCGAGGCGGACGTCCAATTCCACCCGACCATGACCCCGGCAGATCTGGAACGGGCCGGCCTCGACAAAATCGGAAAACAATGGAGTTAAACCACCCGCAACGCAGTGATGAATTCAGTTTGCGGTAGGGCGACATGCTCCGTCGCCCAAACATTTTGGCGGAGCAGCAGCTCCACCCCACCAACTGATGAATTTTAATTCCGTTGGAATTTCGGAGCGGAGGACGAGGCGTTGCTTCAAAGCATCGCTTGGTGATAAATCTCAACGCTGTCCTTCATATTCCGAAAGGCGATGAATTTCTCAAGCTCGAGATAGAGGTGTCCACCAGTTTTCTGACCATGATCAAAATGCGAAACCAAGAGTACTATCTTGCGATCGGTTCGTAACGGATAACTGTTTAGCTGGCTACGCGCTTTCTGAATTGTTGAGTCTATCTTGTCCTCAAGTTTTTCTGACAAGCTCGGTGGCACAATGACTGCACCGTGTCGCCAAGGAGCAGTTGGTTTCAAACAATCATCGGATTCGTTGATTGTTTTAACCTCAAGGATCGCAGTCGAATCACTCTTTCTTGCAACTAAGTCGGGCAATTCTGGATTATTCTTTTTGCGTAGCTCCGGCTCAATGAACTCGATTTGCTCGTATCCTTGGTCCGCAAGAAAAATGTAGCCGCGTGCTTCATCCAATGTGTTAAATAATTGCTGATAACTTCGCAGCGGGTCATCTGTGGTGACATATGGCAGCGCTTTCTTGCGGAGTTTTTCCCACGCTGTAGCATCAAGTCTTGCTAACGCTTTTTCGATGTCGGCATACGCAGCGCTTCCCAAGAACGCAATTGGAAACAATTCATTAAAATTGAAATAATTTTTGGGGTCGTTCTTTTCGCTCCGTTGATACAAATCAAACAGCCTCGGGAAATTCGCTAGCCATTCTTCAGCTTCTCGTTCGGAAATAGACAAGGCGTTCATTTTGATCTCCTGTGAAAATTTAATTTTTCGTACCTGCCAACTCTTCCTCAAAATCCACAATCTCTTTAATCTGCACTAGGAACCAGCGGTCAATTTTCGTGAGGTTGAAAATCTCGTCCACGGTAAAACCGGCGCGCAGGGCGTGCCGGTCAGCGCTTTTTGGCCTGGGCTTGGCGTCGTCATATTTCACGTGAAAACCGATTTCCCGTCGTTTGGGTTCCGGCGGGGACATTAACCGGCGGATGGCGTCGAAGACAACCTTGAATTGCCGGTCGTATTTCTTCTCCAACGCCTCCAGTTTGCGGGCCAATTCGGCATTGGACGCCAGCATCTGCCGTAGCCGTACAAACGCGCGCACCACCTGCACGCTGGTCTGTGCCGCCCGCTCGCTGTTCAGCACGTTCGCCAGCATCAAAGCACCGTGCTCGGTGAAAGCGTAGGGTAAATAACGACGACCGCCGTATGAACTTGAGATGCCAATTTGGCATCTCAAGTTTGCTGCCTCTTTGGCTGACAGTTGAAACATAAAATCGGGAGGGAAACGATCCAGATTGCGCTTCACTGCACGATTTAGTGCGCCAGTTTCCACGCCGTAAAGTTCGGCCAAATCGCTGTCAAGCATCACTTTTTCACCGCGAATTGAGAGGATTGCCCGCTCAATCCGTTCCATCGGAATCACGCCCGTCTGCCCATTCATTTTTACCTTTCTCTGAGAGGTGGTCACAGTTTGTGACCACCTTCAAGGTCTCAAATTGCGATCTTGAACGGCAACTGTGTTTGTAGGAGACGAGGTGACGAGTCTCAAATCTAATTCAGAATGAGCCTCCTCACGTCGGCTCCTACAATCTTTAGACCCGAATTCAATTCTTTAATCCAGCCAGTTCTTCCTCAAAATCCACGATTTCCTTTATCTGAACCAAGAACCAACGGTCTATCTTGGTCAGGCCGAAGATTTCCTCAATCGTGAATCCTGCCCGCAGTGCGTGACGGATGAAAAAGATTCGCTCGGCGTTCGGGACGGAAAGTTTTCGGGAAATCACGTCGCGGGGAAGGATGTCGCGGTCGCCGTAAACTTCTGTTCCAATCCGCCACGGTTTGCCGTCGCCGCCCAGGCCGCTGCGGCCAATCTCCAGCGAGCGCAGGCATTTTTGCAACGATTCCTTGAACGTCCGGCCGATGGCCATCGCTTCGCCGACACTTTTCATCTGCGTCGTCAGCGTCGGGTCGGCTTGCGGGAATTTCTCGAAGGCGAATCGCGGAATCTTGGTGACGACGTAATCAATGGTCGGCTCGAAGCTGGCCGGGGTTTCGCGCGTGATGTCGTTTTTGATTTCGTCGAGCAGATAACCGACGGCGAGTTTGGCCGCGATCTTGGCGATGGGAAAACCGGTGGCCTTGGACGCCAGCGCCGAGCTGCGGCTGACGCGTGGGTTCATCTCAATGATGACCATGCGGCCGTTGTCCGGGTTGACGGCGAACTGGATGTTCGAGCCGCCGGTCTCGACGCCCACCGCGCGAATCACGGCGAAGCTGGCGTCGCGCATGATTTGGAATTCCTTGTCCGTGAGCGTCTGGATGGGCGCGACGGTGATGGAGTCGCCGGTGTGGACGCCCATGGGGTCGAAGTTTTCAATAGAACAAATGATGACGCAGTTATCGGCCTTGTCGCGCATGACCTCCATTTCGTATTCCTTCCAGCCGAGCAGCGATTCCTCGATGAGAATTTCCGAGACGGGCGAGAGGTCCATGCCGCGCTTGGCAAGCTCTTCAAACTCATCGCGGTTGTAGGCGATGCCGCCGCCGGTGCCGCCGAGCGTGAACGCGGGCCGGATGATGAGCGGGAAACGCCCGACCTTGTCGGCGATGGCGCGAGCTTCCTCCATGTTGTGCGCGGTCCCGGAAATCGGCACATCCAAGCCAATCGAAATCATCAAATCTTTGAACGCCTGACGGTCTTCGCCTTTGTGGATGGCCTCGGCCTTGGCGCCAATCATCTCGACGCCGTGCTTTTCCAGCACGCCGGATTTATGCAGCGCCATCGCGGTGTTCAGCGCCGTCTGACCGCCGAGCGTGGGGAGCAAAACGAGTTTGTGCGGGGTTGAAGAAGTCGAAGGCGAGGCGCCTTCAACGGCACGCGCGGCGCGTGCGCTCTCCAGTTTTTTTATTTCCGCCAGTTCGCGCACAATGATTTTCTCGACACATTCGGGCGTAATCGGCTCTATGTAGGTGCGGTCGGCGAATTCGGGGTCGGTCATGATGGTGGCCGGATTGGAGTTCACGAGGATGACGCGGTAGCCCTCCTCCTTGAGCGCCTTGCAGGCCTGGGTGCCGGAATAATCAAATTCGCACGCCTGGCCGATGATGATCGGACCGGCGCCGATGATGAGGACGGAATGAATGTCAGTGCGCTTGGGCATCTTCAAATTTATGATTTACCCGCCTTCGCTGCGCTGCGGCGCGGCAGGCGATTTGAAACCCGGCAGATTGAACACGGAGCGAGCGCGAAAAGGAAGGGAAAACTGCACCATTCCGCCGATGCCGGGCGCGTTTTTAACACGGCGAGGAAGGTTTTGATTCTTGACCCAACAGCCTGTAATTAATACCCTTTCGTGTCTGCATAAATCGGTTCAGTTTCTTCGCAAGCAGTCAGGGGCATTCCCCGAGTCAAATTCGCGAATCGCCGCCGCAGACCTGTTGGCGGAAACTGGTTGCAGCAACTATGTTTAAAACGCGCTGGTTGAGACAGATTCCCGATATTGGAGAAGGGGCCAGTTTCCTCCGCAAATGGGGATTTATCGGCATTCTGGTCGGGATTGGCGCAGGGTTGGGGGCCTTGGCGCTGATTTGGTTCATCCAACTGATTTCCTATTATCTGCTCGGCAATCTGGTCGGTTATACGCCGCCGACACCAGGCGGCGAGGGCGGCGCAGGCGAATATGTTTTTCACATGAGCCGGCCGTGGCTGCTGCCGTTGATTACGGGTGCGGCTGGTCTGGTCAGCGGTTTTCTCGTCTGGAAATTTGCCCCGGAAACGGCGGGCATCGGCACCAATGCCGCCATCCGGGCATTTCATGCCAATGAGAAGATCAAAATCCGAACCTCACTCTTCAAGCTGGTCACCTCCGCCCTCACCATCGGGGGCGGTTTGACGTCCGGACGCGAAGGTCCGGTGGCGCAAATCGGGGCCGCGACCGGTGCCTGCATCGCCGATGCCCTCAAGCTCACCGTGCGGGAGCGCAACATCGCGTTGGCAGCAGGATTGGGCGCGGGCATCGCCGCCATTTTCAAAGCGCCGCTGGCCGGAGCCATCATCGGCGCGGAGATTTTTTACACTGAAGATTTCGAGGTGGAAGCACTGGTGCCCGGTCTGATTGCCTCGGTGGTCGGCTACACCATTGTCGGCTCGGTCATGGGATTTCAGCCCATCTTCAATCCGCCCGCCGAATTGATGCAATTTGACCATCCCTGGTCGCTGATTCTGTTTGCCGTGTTGGGCGTAGGTTGCGCATTGCTGGCACGGTTTTTATTCAGCTTTTATTTTCGCACCGAACGTTTTTTCAGGCGCTTTCCCCTGTGGCTCGCAACGACCATCGGCGGCGTTTGCACGGGTGTGATTGGTTTGGCCATTCCGTCGGTGCTCGGGACGGGATACGGCTGGGCGCAATTTGCCATCACTCAAAATGCGGTCTTGCTGCCGCCGTTAATGATGCTGGTGGCGGCGTTCGCGGAAATTGTGGGCGCTTCGTTGACGCTGGGTTCGGGCAATTCCGGCGGCGTGTTCGGTCCCAGCGTGGTGACGGGCGGAATGTTCGGCGGCGCTTTTGGCTGTGCGGTCGTTCACTTCTTTCCTTCGCTGCATGCGCATGCCGGCGACTTTGCCATCGTGGGCATGGTGGCGTTTTTCGCCGCCGCCGCCAAGGCGCCGATTTCAACCATCATCATGATTTCGGAAATGACCGGCGGTTATGCGCTTCTGGCGCCGGCCATGTTCGCCGTAGTCACGGCTTTCATCCTTTCGGGCAAGCGCACTATCTTCCCGGCGCAGGTCCACAGCCGGATTGACTCGCCCTTTCACGCCGACGAATTCGAGCCGATTGTGCTTCACCACGTCAAGACCAGCGACGTCATGATTCATCTGCCGGTCTGTCTTAACATCAACACCTCTGTCGCCGACGCCATCAGTTTGATGGGCGATTACGGTCTCAGCGGCTTGCCCGTGGTGGAACAGCACAAGCTCTGCGGCCGGGTAACCCTGCTGGCGTCCCATCGGGTCCCGGAGGAAAAACGCCAGAGCGTCCAAATTAGGGAAATCATGTCCACCGACCTGTATCGGGCCTATCCGGACGAGGACCTGTACACCATCCTCAAGCGGTTTGCCGCCAATGACGTCGGCCATTTGCCGGTGGTGACGCGGAAACGGCCGGATTATCCCATTGGCTTGATCACCCGTTCCGGTCTGTGGACGGCTTTGGAAACCGCCAAGGAGCAACGCGCCGTGCGGCAGGAAAAGTCGGATGTAACGCAGGGCATAGTTTCGTAAACCCGTGCCGGAATAATCGAGTTCTCACACTTGGCCGCGCGAGATCACAACGTCATGCTCGGTTCTAAAAACCAAGCCGGTTGCCAGCTCCGATGTTGTTGCTTCCAACGGTCCGCGCGCATAGCATCGGGCCATGAATCCGATGGGGCGCGATTTTCCTGGCGTCGTGTTCCTTTCAAGGAAACGATTCGTATTGCCTTCGTTTCTGGCGATGTCGTGCGCGCTGCTCACGGGCTGCCCGCATAACGATTATACGGTTGAGCTCAAGCCCAAGGGCAACGCTGTTGAACGGACGCTGGTTTTCTATCGGGCTGATGGCAGCAATTCCAACGGTGCTCCCAATTATCAAACGTTCCCCTCCAATGAACTCGCGATGATCACTCGCGCTTACCCCGTGGGCGCGGTGAAACCGGATGGGGGACGGTATATTGCCACGGGGGAATTTGCCGGACCGCTGCCGCAGGATGTGGGCGGCGCCGGCGCTTACACGAATTTTGATACGAGCCTCGGCGACTCGGGGTTCTACTCGGAACGCTTTCGCGGCGACGACGATCTGGTCCCCCAAACCGCCAAACGGTTTCAGGCGGCGGATCAACTTGCCGATTTGGCCATCGGTTGGACGCGGACTCAGTTTGGCCGCGAGCGCGGCTATAAGAAACTGCACACGTTTTTGGACGAAGATTTCCGGAACGACCTCAAGAACGCCGGGCTGTATTTTTGGGTCGAACAAGTCAGCGCCTTGTCAGATACGAACGCACCTGCGGAATTTGCCATCCGGTTCGGCCAATATCTCCATGAACGTGGTTATCTGAGACTTGCGGACATGCCGGAATTGTACAAGTCGTTCGAGGACGACAATGGTTCCGCGCCGCTGAAAATGGTCCAACGATTCGTGGCGGAGAAGATGGGCATTCCGACCGCGGGCCCATTCCCCAAATCGTTTGCCGTCCTGAACAACCCTATCGCGTTTGAGAGATCGTGGACAAATTACCTGGCCAGAACCGATTTGTATCGTGCCAAACTCAAAGCGTGGGAGAAAAAGAAGAAGGCGGAGCCGAAGTTGGAAGCTCCGAAGCCAACAGATGTATTTGGCGATCTCTTTGAAAACTTGCTGGAACCACCGGGCGCGTCCCGAGAGGAGCCTGATCATTTGACCGTCAAACTGGCGCTCAAACACGCGCCGAATCACTCCAACGGCAAGTGGAACGACGGACAAGTGGTTTGGACGGCGGAGCTGGACGAGAATCGGCCTCTGCCCGTTCTGTGTTATGCCAGTTGGAGCAATCCGGACATCGAGTTTCAAAAAGCGCATTTTGGAAAGGTGCTTCTCGACGGCGATGAACTGACTGAGTATTGCCTTTGGCAAAACAGCCTGGATGGGAAACAGGCGCATGAATGGGAATCGTTTTTGGCGGAGTTGCAACCCGGAGAAAAAATCCGGGAAAAACTTGAAGCTTTCCAGTTCACTGCTGAAACGGTTCCGGCAACGGTTGGAACAAACCAACTGTCGGTTGGCCGCAAATTACTGATGGACGCGCTTCCCAAAGAAGCGAATGCCAGCCCAACTGACTCAAAGTAGGCGAGCCTGGTTCTCCGAGTTTGGACGCGGCCGGTAACTTTTGGTAACTCAACTCCGTCGCCACGCGGTTAAGACTTAATCGAACAAAATCACAGTCACAAACTTCTGTATTTCACCAACCGCTTTCCGTACGCTCGGTGGCCAATAACCATGAAAACCGCGCTGCTTGTGTTTTTGGGCCTGAATGTCGCGTTGTCTGCTTTTGGCGCGCTTCCCCTGCCCGATGCCGACGATGGCGGCATCACACTCCCACCGGGTTTTCGGGCGTTGGTTTACGCCGATAATCTTGTCGTCGGCAAACGCGTCGGCCACAGCCCGGAAAATCTCCGCGGCCTGGCGGTCGCGCCGAACGGCGACGTTTATGCCAAGGGGCTGCGCGGCTGGATTTGGGCATTGCGCGACACCAACGGCGACGGACGCGCGGATGTAATCGAGCATTTCGGCTCCGGCGACGGCGGCACGCACATTATGTTCCACGACGGTTATCTGTATCATTCCAGCCCGACAGCGTTGTATCGGTACAAATACATTCCCGGCGAGCTGGTGCCGTCCAGCCCGATGGAGGTCATCGTCCACGATTTGCCGAACCAATCCGGTGGACACGATCAGAAGGCGTTTGCCTTTGACGAAAGCGGGCACGTGATTGTCGAGGTCGGCTCGCCCTACAACGTTTACAGCCACCCGGACCGCCAATTCGGCGCGAAAGGCTACAGTCCGGAGGAAGTGGCGAAATTTCAGGCGACCTACGGCGGGTTCTGGCAATTTGACGCCAACAAGACCAACCAGACATTTGCCGACGGCGTGCGCTTCGCGACGGGCCAGCGGCATTGCCTCGCTCTGACATGGCAGCCGGTCTCGAAGCATTTTTTCATGTGCATGATGGGCCGCGACCAGATCAACACCGTTGACCCCGCCGACTACGACGCGCTCGACAACGCCGAGCGCGTGGCCGAGGAATTTCATCTGCTCAAACGGGGCGCGAACCTCGGCTGGCCTTACACTTATTGGGATCCGATTAAAAACGCGCGCATGGTCGCGCCCGAATACGGCGGCGACAACCGCAAACGCGACGACAACCCCGCCTACGACAAACCGCTCATTGCCTTCCCGTCACACTGGGCGCCGTTGCAAATGTGCCCCTACGACGGCACGCAATTTCCTCAAAAATATCACAACGGGATGTTCCTCGCCTTCCACGGTTCGTGGAACCGCGCGCCGCGCCCGCAGGCCGGCTACAAGGTGGTCTTCATTCCGTTCGACGCGAACGGCATGCCGACGGCCCGATACGAAAATTTTGCGGAAGGTTTTCCCGGCGTGGATTATTTTGTGAGCACGCGCGACGCCCGATACCGGCCCTGCGGCTTGGCCGTCGGCCCGGATGGGTCGCTTTACATCGGCGACACGGAGAAGGGCCGCATCTGGCGTGTAATTTACACAGGTAAAACCAACACGCCCATGGCTCGAAAACAAACTATCACGGTTTCAGCGGCGCAAACGTTTCCGCCCATCGCCGCCGATACGCCCGGCGGTAAAATCTTCGCGCAAGTTTGCGCCGCCTGCCACATGCCCAACGGCAGCGGTGTGCCGGGAATGCAGCCGCCGCTCGTCGGCAGCGCCGTCATTGCCGGCGACACAACCCGGCTCATCAATGTCCTGCTGAAAGGCCCCGCAGCGGTGCTGCCGGCCGATCGGCCGAAATATCTCAACGTCATGCCGCCCTTCGGCCCGGTTTACAAGGACGCTGACATCGCCAGCCTCATCAATTACCTTCGGGCCAATTTCGCGCCCAACGCGCCGAAGGTCACGCCGGAAGAAGTCGCCGCGCAACGCGCCAAACCTTAGTCTTAGTCGGATGGTGGCCGGATGTCCATACAGGTAGCCGCGGCACGGGCTTGATTTCAAATCCTGTTCCGGGCAGGAAAACAGCTCGCTTTGTTGTCAAGGTGGAAGGAGAACTGCAAACCGATTTATCCGAGATTGGAAATGCAGACAGCCTGCTGCGCTTTCTGCTTTGCGTTCACCATCACGGCCAAAGTCGCAATCATCGAGATGACGAAGATCAACTCAATCAAGTGAAGGGGCGCGGCGACGGACTCCGGCAATCGGCGCTCACCTGCTTAAAAAAGTTTCGACTGATTTCCAGTTGCTGTCTTCAAACCAAGCTTCTTGTAACTCAACTCCGTTGCCACCCGGCCCTGTGGCGTGCGGTTGAGGTAACCTTCCATGATGAGATACGGCTCATAGACCTCCTCAATCGTGTCCGGCTCCTCGCCCACGGCGACGGCGAGGGAATTGACGCCCACCGGCCCGCCGCCGAATTTGGTGATGACGGCTTCGAGGATGCGCTTGTCCATTTCGTCGAGGCCGCTTTGGTCAATTTCCAGCATCGCCAGCGCCTTGTCCGCAACCTCGGCGGTGATGCGGCCGTCGTGCCGGACCTCCGCGTAATCGCGAACCCGCCGGAGCAGATTGTTCGCGATGCGCGGCGTGCCGCGGCTGCGCCGGGCGATTTCATGCGCGCCCGCCGGCTCGATTTCCACCTTCAACAAGCGCGCCGACCGGACGATAATTTTTTCCAGATCTTCGGCGACGTAATAATCCAGCCGCTCGCGCACGGCAAAGCGTGTGAGCAACGGCGCGGTGAGCAGGCCGCTGCGCGTGGTCGCACCGATGAGCGTGAAGCGCGGCAGGTTCAACCGCACGCTGCGCGCGTTCGGCCCCTGGTCAATGATGATGTCCAGTTTGAAATCCTCCATCGCCGGGTAAAGATATTCCTCGATGGTTTTTTGCAGGCGATGGATTTCGTCAATGAACAGCACGTCGCCTTCTTCGAGGTTCGTGAGCAGGCCCGCGAGGTCGCCGGCCTTTTCAATCGTTGGGCCGCTGGTGGATTTGAGGTTCGCGCCCATGGCCTTGGCCAGGATGTTGGCGAGCGTGGTTTTGCCAAGGCCGGGCGGGCCGTTCAACAAAATGTGGTCCAGCGCTTCCTTGCGCTTCTTCGCGGCCGCCACGGCGATTTCCAGCCGCTCCTTGACCTTGGGCTGGCCGGTGAATTCGGAAAAGAGCGACGGACGCAGCGTCAGTTCCAGCGCCGCGTCAGGTTTGTTCAAAGTGGAAATCGGCCGTTCAGACATTGCACTGAGAATGGAAAATGCGCCGCCCAGCGGCAAGTGCGATTCCATGACCACCCCGGACGCAATGGGATGGGAGTACATATTTTGGCAAAATTATGACAAAAAATGCTGGATAGTCAGAGTTGACTCCGGCAACCTGCCAGACTTTATGGGAAGCTACAAATTACTCTTTCGCATCGCGATGCCGCTGGCCGCGCTGTTTTGCACAAGCAACGCCTTTGCCGGGGATGCGGACATCAACCTGCCCTCGTTGCAGGACGTGTCGTTCTTTGGCGGGGCGTTGAGCGGCCACGCCATGCTGTTTTTTGGCCTGGCGGTCTGCGTGGTCGGTGTGTTGTTCGGGCTTTTCCAATATCAACAAACGCGCGCGTTGCCGGTGCACCGGGCGATGGGCAACGTTTCCCACATCATCTGGGAGACATGCAAAACCTACCTGCTGCAACAGGGAAAATTCCTGGTGGCGCTCTGGATTCTGATCGCGCTGTGCATGCTGTATTACTTCATCGGGTTGCAGGAGAAATCCATCGGCAGCGTGTTCATCATTCTGGCCTGTTCGGTGCTCGGCATCCTCGGCAGCTACGGCGTCGCGTGGTTCGGCATCCGCATCAACACGACCGCCAACAGCCGCGCGGCCTTCGCCTCACTCAGAGGCAACGGGTTGAAAACGCTCTCCATCCCGCTGCAATCCGGCATCAGCATCGGCCTGCTGCTCGTCTGCGTCGAATTGTTCTGCATGTTGGGCATTCTTCTGTTTCTGCCGCGGGAACTGGCCGGGTCGTGTTTCATTGGGTTCGCCATTGGTGAATCCCTCGGCGCGGCGGCGTTGCGCATCGGCGGCGGCATTTTCACCAAAATCGCCGACATCGGCTCGGACCTGATGAAAATCGTATTCAATCTGCCCGAAGACGATCCCAAAAATCCCGGCGTCATTGCCGATTGCACCGGCGACAACGCGGGCGATTCCGTCGGCCCGACGGCCGACGGGTTTGAAACTTACGGCGTGACCAGCGTGGCGTTGATTGCCTTCCTGGCCCTGGCGCTCGTCGCGGCGCCAGCCCTTTGCGGCAAGCTCATCATCTGGATTTTTGGGATTCAAAGCCTGATGGTCCTGACCTCCTTGATATCGTTTTACATAAACCGGTTTACCAACCGTGTGCGTTATGCCGGCCGAAAGGATTTCAACTGGGAATCGCCGCTCACGGACTTGGTCTGGCTCACGTCCATCCTCTCCATCATCGTCACGTTCACCGCCAGCAAACTGCTGTTGGGTGATTTTCAGGACGCGACCGGCGCGCCGCTGCCAAACCTGTGGTGGGTGCTGGCCAGCATCATGTCGTGCGGCATCCTTGCCGGGGCGCTCATCATGGAATTCACCAAGATTTTCGTCAGCACCAACTCGCGCCACGTCCGCGAAGTGGTCAATGCCTCTGGCCACGGCGGGGCGTCGCTGAACATCCTGTCCGGCTTCGTCGCTGGCAATTTCTGCGCGTTTTGGATGGGATTGGTTATCCTGGCGCTGATGTTCATCGCCTATCTGTTTTCGCAAAACGCCGACCTGCTCGCGCTCATGCCGGCGGGATTCCACTTTGCCGCGCCCATCTTTGCCTTCGGCCTTGTTGCGTTTGGGTTTCTGGCCATGGCGCCGGTCATCATCGCTGTGGACAGTTTCGGCCCGGTGACCGACAACGCGCAATCGGTCTATGAATTGAGCCGCATCGAGGCCGTGCCGAATGTCGCAGCGGAAATCGAGAAGGAGTTTGGGTTCAAACCCGACTTTGCCAACGCCAAACTCGAACTGGAAAAAGGCGACGGCGCGGGCAATACGTTCAAGGCCACGGCCAAGCCCGTGCTCATTGGCACGGCCGTCGTCGGCGCGACCACGATGGTTTTCGGCATCATCCTGCTGCTGAACAACACTGTCGCGCACGGCCAGGTCATTGAGATGTTGAGCCTCGTGCGGCCGGAAATCATTCTTGGTCTGTTGATGGGCGGCGCGGTGATTTACTGGTTCACCGGCGCGAGCACGCAGGCCGTCGTCACCGGCGCTTATCGCGCGGTTGTGTTCATCAAGGAACATCTCAACCTCAACAAAGACGAAGCCTCCATCGCCGACAGCAAGCGCGTCGTCGAAATCTGCACCATCTACGCGCAAAAAGGCATGATCAACATTTTCATCGTCGTCTTTTCCTTTGCGCTCGCGTTGCCCTTCTTCAATCCCTATTTCTTCATCGGCTATCTCGTTGGTATCGCGTTCTTCGGCCTGTTTCAGGCCATCTTCATGGCCAATGCCGGCGGCGCATGGGACAACGCCAAGAAAATCGTGGAAGTGGATTTGAAACAAAAGGGAACGCCGCTGCACGCCGCGACCGTGGTCGGCGACACCGTGGGCGATCCATTCAAGGACACCAGTTCGGTAGCGATGAATCCCATCATCAAATTCACCACGCTGTTCGGCCTGCTCGCCACGGAAATCGCGGTCACAATGACCAATCAGAGTTTGAAGACCGGGATCGGCGTGTTTTTTTTCTTCGTCGCGCTAATCTTTGTTTATCGTTCATTCTACGCGATGCGGATTCCCGTGGACAAACCGGCGGCCGAGTAACTGCGGATTCCTTTTAACCACGGATGGACACGGATATACACGGATTCTTTAAACACGAATTGCGCAAATTCTATATCGCGGAGGCGCGAAGGCACTGAAGGACTTGTGCTGGGAGCGGCAGCGTCCTGGGGTGCGGTGGCGTGACACCGCTTTCCCTTGGCGCGATCCCGTTCTGCGGGATGTCGGAACAAGGCACGCACAGGTCCGCGCACTCCAAAATCCGGCGAAACCAGCCCCAGCGCGGGCGCGACAACCGAGTCTCACGGTTTTGCGAACGTCTTGTCATTTTTTTCAGCAGGACTATCCTTCAGGTCTGTGACCAAAAAGTGGCATGGCTGGCTGCCGTTTATTTTTGTGGCGCTGGTGGCGTTGAGCCGCTGGCCGGGGCTGTTTCCGCCGAGTTTCAGCGCGGTGTATGCGCTGATGTTTTGCGCCGGTGTGTTTTTCACCGGGCGCCGGGCCTGGTGGCTGCCGCTGGGCACGGTGGCGCTCACGGACCTCGCGCTCAATGTGTATTATTGGCGGCACGGCTGGCCGGTCTGGGATTTGTCCGTGCTGAAATATCAACTGGTCAACTACGCCGGTTACGCGGTGCTCATCGGGCTGGGCCGGCGGTTCAAACCGCAATCGTCGTTTGCCGGATTGCTCGGCGGCGGCGTGCTCGGGGCGCTGTTGTTTTATCTGATTACCAACACCGCGTCGTGGCTGTTCAATCCGTTTCAGGACCCGGAATACACCAAAAACCTGGCCGGCTGGCTCATCGCGCTGATCAAGGGCACCGGCGGCTGGCCGCAGACCTGGGAATTTTTTCGCAACACGCTCCTGAGCGGCGGGCTGTTTACCGCGCTGTTTGTCGCGGCCATGAAGCTCACGGCCCCCGCGGAGTCGCCGGCGGAAAAAGAGGCGGGCGCGCGCCGGGAAGAACCGGAAAGCGAAGCCGAACCGGAGGAGGCCAAGGCGTGACCCGGGTCTTTGTGGAGGGGCGAGTTACACAAGCCCCTGGCTGAATTTTGAAAATGGGGGCTTGTGTAATTCGCCCTTCCGATCGCATGGACATCGGCGTCATTTCGGATACGCATAATTATTGGGACCCGCAAATCGCGGAGCGATTTGCGGGCGTGGATCACATCCTGCATGCGGGTGACATCGGGTTGCCGTGGATTCTCACGGAACTTGAATCCGTGGCGCCGGTTACGGCGGTGGCCGGCAACACGGACGACCCGGCGCTGGGTTATGCCCCGGCCAAAACCGTCGAACTGGCCGGGCGGACATTTTTCATCCGGCACATCGTTCATCCTTACGACGCGGAGGAGAGCCGGCAATTGCGCACCAGGCGCGAGTGGCCGGAGGCGGTGGTCTTTGGCCACACGCACAAGCGATTTTGCGAGACGTTGGGCGGCGTGCTATACTTGAACCCCGGCTATGCCGGCCGGCCGAAGTTGGGAGTGGAACGGAGCGTCGCGCTGTTGCATTGCGATGAACAAGGCCTGCGCGTGGAATATCTTGACCTGTAAATTTGCTTTCGCCGCCCATTGGCCTTTGTTAAAAAAATCCCGTGCGCATACTGTTTTGGATCATTTTAAGTCTGGGGCTAGGCGGCTGGCTGGCTGTTGCCCACGCCGACACGTATCAGTTAATGGACGGCACATCGGTGTCTGGCGACCTCATTCTTTTCAACGAGGCCGGGGTCACGCTCCGCACGCCCAGCGACAGTTACACCAACGTGGTGTGGCCGATGTTTGCACAAGGCACGCTCCGGCAACTGGCGCAAAACCCGAAAATCAGACCGCTGGCAGAACCCTTTATTGAAACGCCGCGGCCAGCCAAAGACACAACGGTTACGCTCCGCGAGGTCTCACGTCTGCAACCGCCGCCGGAAAAATCCCTGTTCATCGCCCTGTTGTCCTCGTCGGTCGGGTTCGTCGCGCTGTTGCTGCTGTACGCGGCCAACGTGTATGCCGGCTACGAAATTGCGCTCCTGCGCGCACGGCCCATCGTGCTGACGATGGGCGTGGCGGCGGTGCTGCCGGTTCTGGGGCCGATTATTTTTATATCCCTGCCCGTGTGGCAGGAAACCGAGCCGGCTGCGGAAACGCAGCCGGGCGAGCCACAATCCTTCTCGGTGCCGGGTGGAGCGGCACCGATGGCGGCCAGCGTTGCCGCCGGCGGCGTCCACATCTCTCCGGCCACGGGAACCAGCGTGCCGCAGCCCGAAGCCCAGATTTTCCAGCGGGGCCAGTTCATGTTCAACCGCCGGTTTTTTGAAACGAAATTTGCGGGTTTCTTCCCCACGATCCGGCGGCCGGCGGAAAAGGATTTGGTGCTGGTGATCAAAACCGCGCGCGCGCAATTGACCGTGCAGCGCATCACCCGCATTGCCACCAACGAGGCGCATTTCGAGGTCCTGCAAGGCGGGGGACGGCAGGAGATGATGGTGCCATTCGCCGACATTCAGGAAATCCAACTTAAACACAAGGACGCGTGATTTAGTTTTGAATCCTTAGGGGCCAACTTTGTCCCGTCGCCGATAACTCAAGACTGAAAATCAAAATTAAGAACCAGCATGAAATACCGCACCATTCTCATGTTCGGCGCGCCGGGTTCGGGCAAAGGCACGCACGGCCGGATTCTGGGCGCGATTCCGGGTTTCTTCCATTGCAGTTGCGGCGAAGTGTTCCGCAGTCTGAATCCGGAAACGCCGCTCGGGAAAATTTTTGTCGAATACTCCAGCCGCGGTCAGTTGGTGCCCGATGAGCCGACCATCGAACTGTGGAAGCAATACGCCGAGGGTCTCAAGGCCAGTGGCCGTTTCCACCCCAAACGCGATACGCTCGTGCTCGACGGCATCCCGCGCAATTTGCATCAGGCGGAAATGCTGGATAAATTTCTCAACGTGGTCGCCGTCTTTTACATGTGCAGCGCCAGTTTCGGGAACCTCGTCTCACGCCTCCAACGCCGCGCGCTCAAGGACAACCGGCTGGACGACGCCAGCCTGGAGGTCATCCGCGCCCGCTTGAAAACCTACGAAAAAGAGACCAAACCCGTGCTGAATTTTTACGGCAAAAAGGCCGTCCACCGCATCAACACCGACGGCACGCCGCCGCAGACGTTTTCCAAGGTGCTCCGTTACGTGGTCAAACTTTAGCCGCGGTTTTTCCTTTTGCCCGCGCGCGATTTCGTCTTGGCTGAAGGCGGTTAAAATCCGGTTCACGGGGTAGGGACGGCCCGCCGGGCCGCCCGCGGACGCTGCGCGCAGCGTCCCTACCTTTTCCGGCATAACTAAAAATATGGCTGCGTTGCGAATCGTTTTCATGGGCACGGCGGAATTGTCCTGCGCCAGTCTGGAAGCGTTGGCGCGCGACCAACAATTTTCCGTGGCCGCCGTCGTCACACAACCCGACCGGCCCAAGGGCCGCGAACTCAAACTGCAACCGTCGCCGGTCAAAGTGCTCGCGCAAAAATTGAATCTGCCCGTACTCCAGCCGGCGCGCGCCCGCGACGAGAAATTCGCCGCCGAACTTTGCGCGTTGCAGCCCGATCTTGTCGTCGTCGCTGCTTACGGCCAGATTTTGCCGCGGAGCATTTTGGATTTGCCGCGGCACGGCTGTCTGAATGTCCACACATCGTTGCTGCCGAAGTATCGCGGCGCGGCGCCGATTCAATGGGCGATTGCCAATGGCGACACCGAAACCGGCGTGACCATCATGAAAATGGACGCGGGTCTGGACACCGGCCCGATGGTGGCGCAACGCCGCACGCCGATTCAATCCACGGATGATTCCGCCACGCTCCATGACCGGCTCGCGCAACTCGGCGCGGAACTACTTTTGCAAACCATTCCCGATTACGTCACGGGAAAAGCCCAGCCCCGACCACAGTCCGCCGAAGGCGTCAGCCACGCGCCGAAAATCAAAAAAGAAGACGGGCGGATTGACTGGCACCAGCCGGCGCAAACGATTGGGAACCGGCTCCGCGCCTTCACGCCGTGGCCGGGCGCCTTCACGAGTTGGAGTTCAAGTTTTAGCTTGTTCCGCTCGTCGGACACGCTGAAGTGTGAACTCCAGCCGCATTTGTTGAAAATCTGGAAAGTGGAAACAGTCGAAAAATCCGGCGCAGCGGGAACCATTTTATCGGCGGACAAAAACGGGATCGTGGTCGCCTGCGGCCAAAGCGCGCTGCGGATTCTGGAATTGCAACTCGAAGGCAAACGGCGGATGAACGCGGCGGAATTTCTGGCGGGGCATCCGCTGGGAACTGGCGCGAGATTTGAAAGGTAGGGACGCGCTGCCGTGCGTCCGCGGCCGACCAGCAGGTCGGCCCTACCTTATTGCATCCTTCAATCCCGCCGCATACGCCTCAAACACGCGGCGCATTTCGTCACGGACCTGGCGGAAGCAATCCAAAATTTCCTCTTCGTTGCCGGTGGCTTTCGCCGGGTCAAGAAACGGCCAGTGATGACGCTGCACCTGGCCGGGAAAAACCGGGCAGCCCTGGTCCAGATTTCCGCAGACGGTAATGACGGTGCGAATCGGCTGGCCCAGAAATTCCTTCAGGTGCTTCGAGCGATGACCGGAAATGTCTATGCCCACTTCGGCCATGACTTTGATGGCCAGCGGATGAACGTAGCCGGTCGGATGAGAACCGGCGCTTTGGACGTTGACGAGTTCGCCCGCCGCCGCGCGGAGAAAGCCTTCGCCCATGTGGCTGCGGCAGGAGTTGCCGGTGCAGAGAATGAGAACCGTTGGTTTTGAATTTGTGTTCATTCGTGTCAGTTTGTGGTTTGAACTTCGGAAATAGTTGTTTGATACCAGGCGCGTGATTGATTGCAAACGCGGCAGACGGACAGCATCACCGGCACCTCGACAAGTACGCCGACGACCGTGGCCAGCGCCGCGCCGGAGCCGGGTCCGAACAGCGTGATGGCCACTGCCACGGCCAGTTCAAAAAAATTGCTCGCGCCGATGAGCGCGCCGGGCGACGCGACATTGTGCGGCACCTTGAACCGGCGCATCAACAGGTAGGCCAGCGACGAGTTAAAATAGACCTGAATGACAATCGGCACGGCCAGCAACAGCACGGCAAACCAGCGCGTGGTGAGGTTCTCCGCCTGGAACGCAAAGATGAGCACGAGGGTCAGCAGCAGCGCGCCAATCATCACCGGATGGAATTTCGGCAGGAAATTTTGATCGAACCAATCTTTGCCGTGTGATTTCAAAAGCAAGGTGCGTGTCAGCCAGCCCGCCGCCAGCGGAATGACAATGAACACGACGACGGAAGTAATGAGGACTTTTGCCGGAACGATGACATGTGCGACGCCGCACAGAAACATCACGATAGGTGCAAAGGCGAACAGCATGATGAGGTCGTTCACGGCCACCTGCACGAGGGTGTAAGCCGGGTCGCCGTCAGTGAGATATGACCAGACAAACACCATGGCCGTGCAGGGCGCGGCGGCAAGAATAATGAGGCCAGCCGTGTAATTTTTCGCCGTCACCGGATCAATCCAATGCGCGAAGACATGTTGCATGAAGATCCAGGCGAGCAGCGCCATGCTGAAGGGTTTGACTAGCCAGTTGACGAACAATGTCAACGCCAGGCCTTTGGGTTTGCGCGCGATGCCGCCGATGGCCCCGAAATCCACCTTGAGCATCATGGGATAAATCATCAGCCAGAGCAGAACGCCGATAGGCACGTTGACCTGCGAACCCTGGCCAAATTGCAACCGGCTCAACTGGGCGGTGAGAGCAGGCGCGAGTTTGCCGAGCGCGACGCCGACGACCATGCACAGGAAAACCCAGACGGTCAGGTACCGCTCGAAAAAAGCGAGACGCTTGGGCGAGGCTGGATATTCCTTGCTCATGAATTGCAACAATCGTTTCCGCAGCATTCGCCTTTCGGCTTTAATGCCTGAACTTCGAGGCTGGTGACGAAGTCCGCCGGTTTTGCGCCGGCGGGCAACAGTTCGATAAGTTGCTTGTAAAGCGGGTCTTCCCAGTCCGTCAGCGCCTCGACGTAACCGGACTTGGATTTGAGAACCACGTTCGCCAGCCCGGCTTCCGCGGCCATGCGCCCGGTTTCCGAAATCAGCGCCGCTCCGGCCACACATCCGATCCTCGCCTCCACCAGCTTGAGCACTTCCGGCGGCAACGGTTTGACCAGTGCCATGTCCGACACGGCCACGCGACCACCGGGTTTCAGCACACGCGCCATTTCGCGCCAGACCTGTGGTTTGTCGGGCGAAAGGTTGATGACACAGTTCGAGATGATGACGTCCACGCTATTGTCGGCCACAGGCAAATGCTCGATTTCACCGAGACGGAACTCCACATTGTCCAAACCGGTTTCCTTGTGATAGTGCGCAATATTGTTGCGCGCCTTCATGAGCATTTCCGGTGTCATGTCCACACCAATGGCGCGGCCCGTTGCGCCGACTTTGCGTCCGGCGATAAACAGGTCAAAACCTCCGCCGCTGCCGAGATCAAGGACCGTTTCTCCGGACTTCAACGCGGCGAGCGCAGCGGGATTGCCGCAGGACAAACCCATGTTTGCGCCATCAGGCAGCGCCCTCAGTTCCTCGACCGTGTAGCCGAGTTCGCGCGCGAGTTTTTCAGCCTCCTGCGGCGTGGAGCCGCAACAGGAGACGCCGGAACCGCAGCAGCCGGCGGAGGTTTCCTGGGCGATTTTAGTGTAGCCGTCGCGCACGAGCTTGCGCACGGATTCATTTTGTTCGTCAGTCAGGGTGGGGTTCATAAATTCAGTTCAACATTTTTGCCGGCGGCAGATGACGGCAAGGTCAGTCTTCAAAATCTGTTTTAAGGTTTTCGCGTCGGCGACGGCTTCACCGGTTTTGGCGAGGGATTTTTTCACCCAATCGAGAGCCTCGCGCACGGTCACCGGCGCGGATTGGTCCGGCAGCCGGTAATAAACCCAGCGCTCTGATTTGCGTGATTGAATCAGGCCGGCGTGCTGAAGAATCGAGAGGTGTTTGGAAACGGTGGAAAACGCCAGGCCGAACAATTCGGTGATCTGGCAGACGCACAGTTCGCCGCGTCGCAACGCCAGCAGAATCCGCACCCGGTTCGGGTCGGCCAGCGCCCTGGTAATGGACATGAACTCGCGCATGATTTGTTATTTCGTCAAATAACGAAATAACTATCACCCCAACCGCCTGCTCGGTCAAGCATTCTTGGGTAAATGTTTTGCCCTTACGCGCCGGCAGCGGGAGCGGCGGGGGCCGCCTGGTTTTTTCCGGTGTGGCGGATGTCCTGCGCCTCGTAGAGATAAACCACGTCCTCGGCCATGTTCTTGGCGTGGTCGGCAATGCGTTCGAGACTCTTGGAGACGACCATCAGATGCAGACAGCGGCCAATCGTGTCGGGATTTTCCACCATGTGCTGGGCCAGGGTCTGGTGGATTTCCTTGTTGAGCGCGTCCACCTCCTTGTCGCGCGGGACGAGGGCGCGGGCGGCGGCGGAATCGTGGTTCACAAAGGCATCCAGCGCGGCCTTGAGCATGTCGAGCGCCATGCGGGCCAGGCGTGGCAGGTCGAGGGTGATTTTTACCGGCGGTTCCTGGCTCAAATCGCGCGCGCGCTTGGCGATTTTGGTGGCCTCGTCTCCAATGCGTTCGAGGTTTTGGGAAATTTTCATCGCCACGGTGACGAGGCGCAGATTGGTGGCCAGGGGCGCCTTGGTGAGCAGTTGGATAACCATCTCGTCTATCTCCACTTCAAACTGGTCAAGGATACGGTCGTTTTCTTTGACTCGCAAGGCGAGGTCGTAGTCGCGCTGGAGGAGCGCCTGCAACGCCTGATTCACGGCGGTTTCGGCGTGGCTGGCCATCGTCAGCAATTTCTGCCGCAATTCGTCCAGTCCCGCTTCAAAGTAATTTTCCATAAGTTCAGGTCTTGTTCTTAATCATAATCTTAATTTCAATCGCTTTCAAACGGGGATTATGATTGAGAGCAAGATTAAGATTATGATTCTAACCAAACCGGCCGGTCACATAATCTTCCGTGCGTTTTTGTGACGGGCTGGTGAAAATTTTTGTCGTCGGGCCGAACTCGACCAGTTCGCCAAGATAAAAGAACGCGGTGAAGTCCGACGCGCGCGCGGCCTGCTGCATGTTGTGGGTCACAATCACAATCGTGTAATCTTTTTTCAACTGCACAATCAAGTCCTCAATTTTGGACGTGGCCAGCGGGTCGAGCGCCGACGCCGGTTCGTCCATCAAGAGCACTTCCGGTTCCACCGCCAGCGCGCGGGCGATGCACAGGCGCTGCTGCTGGCCGCCGGACAGGCTGATGGCCGGCGCGTGCAAGCGGTCCTTCACCTCATCCCATAGCGCCGCCATGCGAAGTGATTGTTCGGTGTGTTCGGCGAGCAGTTTCCGGTTGCGGATGCCGTTCAAGCGCAGACCGACCGTGACGTTTTCGAAGATGGACATGGTCGGGAACGGATTGGATTTTTGGAATACCATGCCGACGCGGCGGCGCACCACGACCGGCTCGACGTTGCGCGAGTAAATGTCGTCGCCGAACAATTTGATTTCGCCTTCCATGCGCGCTTCAGGATTCAACTCGTGCATCCGGTTGATGGCGCGGAGAAAGGTGGATTTGCCGCAGCCGCTGGGGCCGATGATGGCGGTGACGGCTCTGGCGGCAATGTCGAGCGAGACATTTTTAACGGCCTGATTTTTGCCGAAAAAAACGGAAAGGTTTTTCACCATCAGCGCGGTGGAATTGTTTTGAGGTTCGGCCATGGGCTAAATTTTATTTTTGAACCGGTCGCGCGTCAAAAAACGCACGCCGATGTTAACGAATAACACCATCAAAAGCAAAATCAGCGCGCCGGCCCACGCCTGCCGCCACCAGTTGGGATAAGAACCGATGGCGAAGATGTAAATTTGCAGCGGAAGGGCCTCCATGGGTTCGGTCAATCGGTGTGGCCAGCCGGACATGCCGAAGACCGTGAAGATCAGCGGCGCGGTTTCGCCGGCGACGCGGGCCAGGGCAAGCAAAGCGCCGGTGACAATACCCTTGAGCGCTGTGCGAACGACGATTTGCACGATGGTCCGCCATTTTGAAATTCCCAGCGCCAGGGAGGCTTCGCGATAACCGCCAGGGACCAGTTGCAAGACTTCTTCCGTCGTGCGCATAATCAGCGGAATCATCATGAATCCCAGCACCACGCCGCCCGCCAGCGCTGAAAAACCTGAAACGGAGTTATGTAATCGAATGATTGCCGCGGTAAAAAGACCCCACAACGAGGTGGGAGAAATGCGATTGGCGATGTGGGTTCCCTGGATGTCGTGATACCAAACCATGACCTCGGTTCCGGTTTTCAAATTACGAAGTTGGCGGGCTTCGCCAACACCCAGCCGGGTTTTTGCATCCACTTCAAATGTATTGGTGACGCCCGCGCGGTTCTGCACCGTGACCTGATGATTCGCCACGTCAACAGACTTGACGATTCCCCGAAATGGCGCCACCACGGCCAGGACCATCAAGCCATAAACGACGAGACCCCAGACGATGGACGGCACGCCGTTGAGAACATCCGCGGCAAAACGGATGCACCAGTTCAGCCGCGAACCGCCATACTCGGAGAGGAAAACGCCGCCCAACACGCCCACCGGCACTCCGACGAGTGGGGCCAGGACCATCAGAATTAACGTGCCGACGATGGCGTTGGCCATGCCGCCGCCATTTTCGCCCGGACCGGGAGGCAGTTGCGTAAAGAACGCCCAATTGATTGAAGTAAAACCCTCCTTGACGATGTGGTAGAAAACCAGCACCAGCGGCATCACCACCAGAATCGCGCACGCCAGTGTAACGGCCCGCATCAGCAGGTCTTTAGACTGGCGCCATTGGTGGTTCGGAGCGGTCATTCTTTTCGTTAAATCGTTGAATGGTTAAATCGTTGAATCGGTTTCCGCATAGGCTGCCAATTCAACAATTCAATCATGTAACAATTCAACATTTCCATTCAGTGTTGTGGTTTCACGCCCGGGCCGGCGAAAGTCTTCAACAGCAATTGCGCAATGATATTGACCACCACGGTGACGCCGAGCAGGACCAGGCCGAGTTCAAAGAGCGAGCTGTAAAACAAATCGCTGGTCGCTTCGGTGAATTGATTGGCAATCCAACTGGCCAGCGTGCTGCCCGGCTGGAAAAGCGACGGCACGAATTGCGGCAGGTTACCGATGACCATCGTTACGGCCATCGTTTCGCCCAGCGCGCGGCCGAGTCCAAGAATGACCGCGCCGAAAATCCCCTTTTTCGCGTAGCTCAACACGGCAATGCGCGTGACTTCCCAATGCGTCGCGCCGAGCGCGTAGGCCGCCTCGCGCTGCAAACCGGGAACGGAACGCAAAATTTCCCGCGAGACGGAGGTGATAATGGGCACAATCATGATGGAGAGGATGATCCCGGCGGCCAACATGCAAGGGCCGTAATCAGAGCCGCGGAAGAACGGGAGAAAACCCAAGGTGCTGCGGAGAAATGGAAACACATGGGCGTGCAGCCATGGAACCATCACAAAAATCCCCCACAGGCCGAGAATGACGCTGGGAATGGCGGCGAGCAATTCGATGAACATGATGAGCGGCTGGCGCAGCCACAGCGGCGCGAGTTCGGTGAGATACACCGCCGTGGCCACGCTGATGGGCACGGCGATGAGCAACGCGATGAACGACGATACGAGCGTGCCCAGAATAAACGGCAGCGCGCCGTAAATGTCGTTCGTCGGATCCCAATCACTGCTGACCAGAAAGTGCCAGCCGAATTTATGGATGGACGGCTGCGAGTTGGCCGCGAGTTCGTAGCCAATCAGGGCAATGAGCGCAAAAATGGCCAGCGCCATGAGCAGCGTCAGCCATTTGAAAATACGGTCGCCGAAGTGGCTGCCGCCCCTTTTCATTTTTGTCGTTGTCGCGGTTTGGTTCACCATTCTTCCATCGCGCAAAAATCAGAAAGGACGAAGAGCGGGAGGAACTGCGCTCTTCGTCCTGCTCACGCCCCACAAAAAATAGCGGGCGCCGGAACGAAGTCAGTATTTAATTGTGGCCAACAACTTCAACTCGCGTTGCTGCACGTTCTCCGGCAGCGGCGCGTAATCGAGTGTTGACGAAATTTTCTGGCCGTCCGTGATTGCCCATTTCAAAAAATCAACCAGCTTCCTGCCGGCCACGGCGTCTTTTTGATGCTGATAAACCAGCACCCAACTGGCGCCGGCAATCGGATACGCATCGGCGCCCGGCGGATTGACCATGGAGAAGCGGAAATCATCTGGAATTTTCGCGGTCGCCAGGGCGGCGCTGACGGATTCCGGCGCGGGCGAAACAAATTTGCCCGACGAATTCTCCATGTCGGCGTAGGTGATTTTGCTCTGGTCGGCGTAAGCCAGTTCGCCGTAGCCAATCGCGCCGGAAATTTGTTTGACCTGTCCGGCGACGCCTTCGGTGCCTTTGGCGCCCAAGCCGAGGCCCGCAGGCCATTTCACAGAGGTGCCTTTGCCCACCGTATCCGCCCAGACCGGACTGACGCTGGTCAGGTAATCGGTGAAGATGAACGTGGTGCCGCTGCCTTCAGTGCGGTGAACGGGAGCGATGTCCAGGTCCGGCAAATCCACGCCCGGATTGAGCGCGGCGATTTTGGGATCGTTCCATTTCTTGATGTTGCCGAGGTAGATGTTGGCCAGCACGGTGCCGTCCAGCTTCAGCTTCGGGTTGCCCGGCAGGTTGTACATGATGGCCACGCCGCCGGCGACGATGGGGAAGTGCAGGATTTTGCCCGGCGCCGTGGCCATGGCCGCGTCGCTCATCGGCGCGTCGGAAGCGCCGAAGTTGACGGTCTGGTTGAGCAATTGCTTTTGCCCGCCGCCGGAACCGATGGACTGGTAGTTAAAACGAACGTTGGAGTCCACGCTTTTATAGACATCGAACCATTTGCTGAAGGCCGGATAATCAAAGGTGGAACCAGCGCCGTTGATGAGGGTTTGGGCTTGCAGACCGCTTCCCGCGGCAAGCAGTGCCGCGCTGCTGATGATGGCGGCATGGCGTTTTGCGTTGGTGTAAGCCAAAACTGCGGCGACCAAGCCGCCAATGCCAAGGACAGGAAGAATCATTTTTTTCATTTTCATTTTAAGGGAGTTTAGTCAGTTTCGTGTTGGTTGTTCACGTTACAATCACGTTACATTAAAATTTCCACATCAGGTCGGCCATCACATGAAGGGCATCGGTCTTGGACGCCGGCACGGGGTTGTTGATGAGGTCGTTCAGGTAACAGGTGAAGGTGAAAGTCAGCGAATCTAGGATTGAATAGTTGAGTTTGACCAAGTGACCTTTGATGTTGGTTCCGCCGCGCAAAGCCGCAGCCGTGGACGAAGTCGGAAACGCCGCCGCATTGTCGTCATCCACAATTTGATCCCACCACGCATCGCCTTCGAGCCACTGGTAACGATAGGAAATATCCCAGTTGCCTTTCTTGCCGGATTTGCCAAAGGCTATGCCAGCACTCGCACCTTGGTTGTTTTCGGTCGCCGCCGGGTTAACCATGTAGGTGCCGAAGACTTTGACGGGAAACGCGCCGTGGTAGAGCGGAAAACTATCCATCTTGTAGGTGGCACTGGCATCAACAACAATCGGGTTGTAGTTATCCACAAAAGTGGTGCCGTTATATTTCGTGGTGGGGGCGCCGCCGGTTGTGTTATTGCCCTCGTTTGAATCGTAACCGGTGCTCAAGTTCGCCCTGTTGACAATGTCGTAGCCGGCCACACCCAGTGAAGTGCCAACGTGATCCGTCCATTTGGCGTCCCAAGTGATTTGGCCGCCATACAGGAAGGGATCGCGGCTTGAACCGCTTAATTCATCCAACACCAAGGCCGCCGTGTTGAAACGGAGCGATTGGTCGTCGTTGAATTTATACGACATCTGCAAGGCGCCGCCTTCCGGGGTATAATCGGGGTCGAACACCATGTACGAGGTGTCAAAAGGCTGGTTCATTTTGCCGATGGTTGCCGCCATCATCCAGGTTCCGTCGTTGATCGCCGTCCACTTGCCATAGGCCGCGTCCACATACAGCGGCTTCTTGCTGGCATTGCCATTCAAGGTCTGGTTGTTCGAAAGCGGGTTGCCGCCGTCGCCGGAAGCCAGCCGGAATCCGACTTCGAAATTGTCCTTCATATTGATTTGCAACCCCACGCGCAGCCGGTAACGGAGACGGATGCGGTCCACGATGGCGGGATTGTCCGAATTCATGTCGTCAAACCGCCCGCGAAAATCGCCGGACAATTTGTAGCTTGTCACCCAATCCGGCATCGGGAATTTGGCGTTGAGCGCCTGGTTGAAATCCGCGGCGGAATCATCCGCGTTTTCCGCTTTCAATTCCTTCGCCTCGCTGGGTGTAAGAATGCCTTTTTGCTCCAGTTTGTTGAGCAGGTTGTCTACGGACGTTTGCGCGTGAATTTGTGGTGTCAAAGCCATTAATGCCGCAGCACCTGCAAAAATGGCAGCTTTGGTAGTCGTCTTGTGATTTTTAAGTTTTTTCATGGTGATTTGTCTGCTAACCGGCGACAGACTGATGCAACATTGTTACAATCACGCGAAGGGAATGTTACAATCGCGTGACAATGCAACATTGTCACAACGGCGCGGGGAAAATGTTACAATTGGATGGCGGAATCGGTTCAAAAAATGCGGCCGTTTTCCAAAAACCCGCCGGAAAAATTCCGCGAGGTCTTGGACTGCGCAGCCCTCTGCCGCTTTTATACGCACCTGTGTTTTCAACAGCGGCAGAGGGCTGCCGCAGTCCAAAACGCCAGCGCGCATTGAGGCTTCATCCTGTTCCGAGCACGGCTATAGAATTTTGCAAGCGCCAGAATGGTACGATGGAATGGCGGCGGGAAGATTCTGCATTATTTCGATCTGAATTTGTTGGAGCGCGGCTGTGCCGGAAACCAGCCTCAGCCGCTTGAATTACATCGCGCGAAACGCGGTCAGACCCAGAATTACGATGAACACTGCAAAGGCCAGCCGGAGGGTGCTGGTCACGCGGACGCGCGTCTCGCTGGCCGTGCCCCAGTTCACCAAATCACGCACCCGCCACGGCGTGACCGTGAACCAGATGCCCGCGATGACCAGAAGGTAAGCCCAACCCTGAATCACCCATACCCAATGCGTCTGACCCAGATGCGGCCGGCCTGTGTCCACCATCAATTTTGCCAACAACAACATGACGACGGCCAGCCCGCGCACGGCCAGAAAATCCTGGACAAAAATACAACACAAAATTCCCACCGCGGCAAAGCCGGCCATCATTGCAGGCTTGAAGGCCGCGAAATCGGAGACCGATTCCAAGTGAACGTTCCACACAAACCACGCCGTGCCGAGCAGCATGAGCGCCACGCCGAGCGGCAGGTTGCGCGGAAATTTGCGGGCCGCCGCCGCGAATTGCTGCGGTCGGGCGATGCCATAAACCTGCGGCACAGCCATGCCGAGTCCGAGCAGAATGGACAACAACGACAATTTCATCGTGAGGAGTTAACCACGAATGAGCGCGCTTGTCACGCCGAAGTGAACGAGGGCGGAAAAGGACATGAAAAATTCAATCTGGACACACCATTCCACTCGAAATAGCTTCGCCACATGCACGCCGCAATACAACTTGGAGTGTATTGGGTGCTTGCCTTCTTGAGCCTTGGGATAGCTCTCCTGTTACTGAGTATCTTTTTTGGGTTGATAGGCAATGACCTTGAGTTGCGTAGTGCTGGCGCAGAAGCTGCCATCGCTGGCGTTTCTTCGTTTATTGAGGCTCTGAGTTTTTGGTTGGTTGTCACCTTCATTCCCGCTGGTTCGCGTGCGCTGATTATCCCCGTCGTCATTGTCGCCTTGATTTACAAAATTGCGCATTACGAAGATTGGGGTCGCTTTGACGTTTTTATGTTTCTTGTTTTTCAAGCCGTCGTTGGTTTTTTTGGTGTTTCATTATTTTTCGGCCATTTTCAGACAGCAATTATTGTCTTGATTGGTTTCGGGGGCGTTTTAACCATCATCGCTCTATTTGCACGGAGTCTATTGGACTGAAGATTCGGCTGAACAATCAGCCGACATTACCGAAGAATAGGAGATTGCACCAACGGCATGCCTTTGACTCTGGCAGACTACATTTCTTCAGACTCTTACAGGTTGACAATTGCCGGGTCGCCGTAGAGCGTGAAGGAGCCGGCGCGGGCGATTTTCACGTCCATGAGCTGGCCGCGATGCCGTTCCGAGCCGTCGAGCACCACAATCTTGTTGCAGCGCGTCCGCCCGGTCATTCGCGCCGGATTTTTCTTGCTCGGCCCTTCGACTAGAATCTGCGCCTGCCGCCCGACAAATTGTTTGTATTTGCTCGCGGCGATTTCATTGATGACTTCCAGCAATCGCTGGTTGCGTTCCTCGCGGACTGGTTGCGGCACCTGGTCCGGCATTGCGGCGGCGGGCGTGTCGCGGCGCTGCGAATATTTGAAGATGTACGCTTGGTCGAATTCCACCTCGCGCGCAAGTGAAAGAGTCTGCTCAAAGTCGTCCTCGGTTTCACCCGGAAAACCGACGATGACGTCGGTGCTGATGCCGATCTCCGGTTTGGCAGCACGCAATTTCTCGATGATGCCAAGATAACGTTCGCGCGTGTAACCACGGTGCATCAATTTCAGCACACGATTGCTGCCGCTCTGGACGGGCAAGTGCGCGCTTTCGACCAGCTTGGGCAGCCGCGCGTAGGCCTCAATCAAATCGTCGCCGTAACCCTTCGGATGCGGTGAGGTGAATCGGATGCGTTCCAGTCCTTCGATTTCATGCACCGCTTCGAGCAACTGGACGAACGGGGATTTAGTGGCGGCGACGCCCCGTCGCAGCGGATTCGGCGACGAGGCGTCGCCGCCACGTTTTCCAAAACTCGTCACAATCTGGCCGAGCAGAGTGATTTCCTTTACGCCTTGCGTTACCAACTGCCGGCATTCAGACACGATGTCGGGAATCGTCCGGCTGCGTTCCTCGCCGCGCGTGTAGGGCACGATACAAAACGTGCAGTATTGGTTGCAGCCCTGCATGATGCTGACAAACGCCGTGACCTGTAGCGGCGGTCTATGATCGTCGCCATTTTTCGTCCCATTCCCATAAAGCAAATGCTCGCGAATGGTCGCTTCACTCCCTTGCTCTTCGTTCACATCCACGATTTTCTCCGCGCGCCCCGCGATGATTTCGTCGAGGCAATCCGCCGCGCGATGGAATTTCTGCGTGCCGAGGACCAAATCCACGTCCGGCAGCCGATCAATCAATTCCTGTCCGCGGCTTTGGGCCATGCAACCCATGAAACCGAGCACGACGTCGGGGCGGTCGCGCCGGATTTCGGCGGCCAAGTTTTCCATTTTCCGGAGCGCCTTTTGTTCCGCAAGGTCGCGCACGCTGCACGTGTTGAGCAAAATCACGTCCGCCGCGGCCTCGGACGGGGCCAGGGTGTAGCCCTTGGCGACGAGTTGCGCGGCGACGGCTTCGCTGTCGCGCTCGTTCATCTGGCAACCGAAGGTTTTGATAAAGACACTCGGCATTGGACGAGAATAACAGCAATTTAAGCCATTCCAACGGCCTTGAAAAGGTGGAAAGACGCAGCGGCGGACAATTGTGACGAAATTTTTCCTAAAATTTGGCTGGCGCATTTTCAATTTCTAGGCTTTATTACAAGCAGGTCATGGTAAAAGAATCGCAGTTTCTCGACCACCTGCCTGCGCCGTACGGCGGCGCAGCCAACCAAACCTTCAACCGGAGGACCTCCAATGGACATTCATCATCCGTTCGTCAGTGAATTCCCCGAACATCGCGAAACCATCCGCTCGCTCAAGCTGGCCGATGCCAAGTTCCGCGCGATGTTCGAGGAATACCACAAACTTGACGACGACATCTGCCGCATCGAAGAAGAAATCGAATACGCCACCGATCAGGAACTGGACGAACTCAAGTTCAAGCGCGCGAAATTGAAGGACGCGCTCTATTCCGCCGTCGTCAAGAGCGAAGCGGCGCTGGTGCATTGAGCCGTCATTATCCGGCACGCCGATGCGGGTCGTTCAACGCGGCCCGGCGTTGGTTTCATAGGTGCCCCCCATGCGCATTCTTCAATCCGCCAAGGAAAGTAACGATAGATTTCCTTGCGATTAAAACAGCGAACGAACGTCACGATGCCACGTTCAAAAACGAAGCCTATGCGATAATCTCCCAGGCGAATGCGATAGTATTTGCCCGAAGCAATGAGGCGTTTGAGATTGGGAATCTGTTGAAACGTCCGCGCTGCTTCCACCTGTTCAATGACTTTTCTGATTCGGCGGAGCAACGACGCATCCGTGATGGCGGACAAGTCCGCGTCAAACGATTCACGGAAGGCTGTGTTCACGCTGGGCGGGCAAGCCGTTGGAAAATTTTCTTGCGGCTCGTGAGCCGGGTCTTTTCACCCTGTTGAATTGCTTTAAGCATGGCCATGTCTTCCAAACTTTCCTGCAATGCTCCACTCAAGAGATCCTGCCTTTCCTCGAGGACTTCCACCACGGCGTCTTTGAGGAGAATTTTGATGCGGCGTTCTTCAACAGCAGTCATGCAAAACATTAAGCAATATGCCGCTGCAAGTCAAACAGGCTGGCACCAGAAATTCGCCTCAATGCGCCTCGGCGGCGGCTTTCCGTTTTTTCGCCTCTTCAATCACCTTTTCCGTAGCTTCCCGCGGCATTTCCTCATAATGACTGAATTCCTCGGTGTGAACACCACGCCCGCCGGTGAGCGAACGTAACGTGCTCGAATAATGGTAAAGCTCCTTCGTCGGCACCTGGGCCTTGATGACCTGAAACCCGCCGTCGGTGTCCATGCCCATGATTTTTCCGCGCCGCGATGACAGGTCGCCCATCACCTTGCCCATGCAATCCTCCGGGATGCGGATTTCGACATTTTCAATCGGCTCCAGCAGGCACGGCTTGGCGGCCATGAACGATTCCTTGAACGCAAAGTAACCGGCGATTTGAAAGGCAATGTCCTTTGAATCCACCGGGTGCATTTTGCCATCGTAAAAATCAATTTTCACGTCGGTCACGCGGCAGCCAGCCAGAATGCCTTCGGTGCAAGCTTGGTTGACGCCTTTCTCGACGGACGGCACGAACACGCGGTCCACATTCTGGCCGACGAGCGAATTGGTAAACTCGATGCCGCTGTCGCGCGGCTTTGGCTCGATGCGCATCCAGACCTCGGCGAACTGTCCGGCGCCACCGGTCTGTTTCTTGTGGCGGTACTTGGAATCGCCCTTGCCCCGGACGGTTTCGCGGTATTTCACACGCGGTTCGCCCAACTCGACATGGACGTTGTGCCGGCGGCGCAAGCGGTCGGCCACGACCTCCAAGTGTAATTCGCCCTGCGCGGAAATGATGGTCTGATGCAGTTCCGCGTCCACAACGTAAAGGAACGTCGCGTCTTCATGGTGCAAAGCGGCCAGACCGGATGCGACTTTATCCTCCTCGCCTTTCACCTTGGCGATGAGTGCCGCGTGGATGTTCGGCTTGGGATAGACAACTTTCGGCAGTGTCACCGGGTGTTTGGCGCTACAGAGCGTGTTTCCGGTGTGCGTGTCCTTGAGCTTGACCGTTGCGCCGATGTCGCCCGCGCCGAGCGTGGGAACGCCTTCGCGGTTCTGGCCGTTCAGAATGTAAATCTGCCCGATGCGCTCGCTCACTTTGCGGTCGCTGTTGAATAAATCCGAGCCGGCGTTCACCGTACCGGAATAAACGCGGAAAAAGGTCAGTTCGCCGAAATGCGCCTCCGACATGGTTTTGAAGACGTAGGCCACCGTTTCGTTGCTGTCGAGCGCCACCTCGATTTCCTTGTCGTTGGCATCCACCGCCTTGACCTTTTTGCGGTCCACCGGCGACGAGCCGTATTTGGCGATGAAATCCATCAACCGTGCCACGCCGATGTTGTTTTCCGCCGACGCACAAAACAGCGGGATGAACAATTCCTTCTGCACCGCCGCGTGGATGCCGGCGCGGAATTCCTCCTCGGACAAGCCGCCTTTCTCGAAAAACTTGTTCATCAACTCGTCGTCCGACTCGGCGATGTGTTCGATGAGCTGGCCATGCAATTCCTTGCCCCTGGCCTCCCATTCGCCGGTGGCCGGTTCCTCCTGGTATTTGCCGCTGGAATCCGTCTGGTAGGTCACAATTTCATTGCGCAGGACGTCCAGCACACGGTTGAAACCGGGACCGGGATTTATGGGAACGGCCATGGGAAAGACATGCCGCCCAAACCGCTCCTGTAATTGTCTGACCACCGCGTCAAAGTCCACGTTCTCCTTGTCCACGGCGTTGACGACGATCATTTTCGGGATGCCGTAGTTCGTCGCATACTTCCACACGCGTTCGGTGCCCACGCCCAGGCCGTGCTGGGCGTGAACGACCACCAGCGCGAAATCGCCGACGCGCAATGCGCCCAGTCCTTCGCTGATGAAGTCGAGGTAGCCGGGCGTGTCAATCATATTGAGTTTCTTTTCGGCCCATTCGGTGTGCAACAAGGACGCCGAAACGGAAATCTGACGGTTCTTCTCGACGACGTGGTAGTCCGACACCGTGGAGCCATCCGCGACGCGGCCCATACGGTTGATGACGCCGCCGCACGCGAGCATTGCCTCGGCGAGCATCGTCTTGCCCGACGAAGCGTGACCGACAATGGCAAAGTTCCGGATATCTGCTGGTTGATAGGTTTTCATAAATCGAGGCTACACGTTGAGGTCTTTTAATTGGTAAAGGGCCGCCGGCCACAAAAACTTGAAGAAATTGGTTCCATGAAGTTTTGTTCGCCGTTGCATTCTGTCAATTGAATCAAAAACCCGCCGGCCGCGCAACCCACTTGCGGTGGCGCGTTAAATCCGTATGTTCATTGTTGGCCGGGTCAAACTGAACCGGCTCGCGCGCGTGCCAGACCGATCCACTATGGAATCTGAATTGTTGAAAGTGCTGTTAATTGCCGGCGACGAACGGTTTGCGCGTGCCATTGCCGACAGGCTCCACGCCGAGGGACAACCGGTTGAAATAACGACCGCGCAGGCCTTGGATGCCGGCCTGGCCAAGCTCTCGGCCAATTCATTTGACGCGGTTCTATTCGAGCTTCCTTCGGCGAACGCCGCCGGCTTGTTCCAAGTTACTTTCTTTGCCACCAAGGCGCCGACCGTGCCGATGGTGGTTTTTGGGCCTGGGGAGGATGAGACTTTTCCGATAGAGGTGATTCGGGCCGGCGCGCAGGAATATTTTCCCAAGGAACAGCTTGGTCAGCGCGCGTTGGAACCGGTGATTCGCTCCGCCTTGGAACGTCATCTCGAACAAGCTGCTCTGCTCAAGGAAAAGGAAAATTACTACGGCCTGTTCGACCACCTCGTGGAAGGCATCTTCCGCACCACGCCGGAGGGGCATTACCTGCTGGCGAACGTCGCGCTGGCGCGCATTTACGGCTATGGCTCGCCGGTGGAATTGATGGCCAGCATCAAGGACATCGGGCGCAGCCTGTACGTTAATCCGGCTCGACGTGAGGAGTTTATCCGGTTGATGCAGACCAGCGATACCATCACCGACTTCGAATCGCAGATTTATCGCAAGGACGGCTCTATCATCTGGATTTCAGAAAATTGCCGCGCCGTCCGCGACGCGCAAGGCAAATTGCTTTACTACGAAGGCACGGTTCAGGACATCACCGAACATCAGCAAACCGAGTTGAGTTTGCGCAACTCGGAATCCCTTTACCATTCATTGGTCGAGACGATGCCGCAAAATGTGTTTCGGAAAGACCTCCAAGGCCGGTTCACCTTTGCCAATCAACCATACTGCAACCATTACCACTGCAAGCTGGAGGATATCCTCGGCAAGACAGACTTCGATTTCTTTCCAAAGGAACTGGCCGAGAAATACCAGAAAGATGACCGGCGCGTCATGGAAACCGGCCAGACTTACGAGTTCACCGAAGAACATCATCCATTCGGACAGGAAAAGCGGATCACTCACGTCGTCAAAACACCGCTGTACAGTGCCGACGGCAGCATAATCGGCTTGCAGGGGATCTTCTGGGATGTCACGGAACAAGTCCGCGCCGAGGAACAAATCCGCCAGGTGAACGCCGAACTGGCCCGCAGTCGCGAGGAATTGCGCACCAAGAATCTGCTGATGGAGGAAAGCCTTCACATGGCACGCGAAATTCAGTTCGCCATGCTGCCGCAGCAGTATCCAACTTTCCCTCGCCATGTTCCGGCGGCCCAAAGCGCTTTCCAGTTTGTGCACCGCTATCAACCGGCGGAAACCGTCAGCGGCGATTTCTTCGATGTTGCCGCGCTTTCGGAGGACGTAGCCGGAGTTTTCATCTGCGACGTGACCGGACACGGCGTGCGGGCGGCGCTTGTTACGGCCATGATTCGCGCGTTGGTGGAGGAATTGAAACCGATTGCGCACGATCCGGGGATGTTTCTGCGCAAGCTTAATGCCGATCTGTTTACCATTCTTAAAACCACCGGCTCGCCGATGCTCACCACGGCGTTCTACCTCGTCGCCAACTGGCGCACCGGCGTCATGCGTTTCGCCAACGCCGGCCACCCCAAGCCCCTGTTTGTGCATCGTCCCGCCGGTCGCGTTGAACCGCTGGTCAACGCCTCCGGCAAAAGCCAGCCCGCGCTGGGCCTGTTTGAAGACCCGCGGTATCAAACCAGTGAAATCAACCTTGTGCCGGGCGATTTCGTGATGTTGTTCACCGACGGCCTTTATGAAGTGCAGGGGCTGAACGAGGAATTGTATTCGCAGGAACGGCTGATCATGGACGTGAAAGACCGCCTGCAAATGCCCGCCTCGCAACTGTTTGACGAACTGCTGGCCGCCATCAGCAATTTTTCCGTGGACCACGAATTTGCCGACGACGTTTGTCTTGTGGGAATGGAATATACCGGCCAGCCCACCCCGAAGCGCTGACGCGAAAGTTATTCCGCCAGGACTTTTATCACGCGCGATTTTTCGGCGCGTTTGCGCTTGGTTTCATCCAGGATTTTTTTTCGGAGCCGGAGATTTTTCGGCGTGGCTTCGACGTACTCGTCGGAGCCGATGTATTCCAGCGCGCGTTCCAGCGAGAGTTTGAACGGCGGGCTGAGTTGGATGCCCTTGCCGTCGCCCTGCGAGCGCATGTTGGTCAGCCGTTTCGCCTTGCAGGGATTCACCGGGATGTCGTTTTCACGCGCGTTTTCGCCCACGATCATGCCGGCGTAAATGGCGTCGCCGGGTTCCACCATCAAGCGGCCGCGTTCCTGGATCATATTCAGGGCATAGGCCATTGCCTCGCCGCTTTCCATGCTCACGAGCGAGCCATTCTTGCGCGCGGCAATTTCGCCGCGGTCGGGGCCGTATTCGTGGAACAGATGACTCATCACGCCCAGACCGCGCGTCTGGTTGACCAGATCGGTTTCAAAACCAATCAGGCCGCGCATCGGAATCAGCGCCTCGATGGTTGCCTGGTCGCCGTGATGGTTCATGTTCGTGATTTCCGCCTTGCGCCCGGAAAGATTTTCCATGATGACACCCATGAATTCCTGCGGGATTTCCAAGTACAATTTTTCGATCGGCTCCAGCATGTTGCCGCTGGCGTCCTTTTTGTAGAGAACCTCGGGACGCGAAACCAGCACCTCGTGGCCTTCGCGACGCATCTGTTCGACGAGAATGGCAATCTGCATTTCACCGCGGCCTTCGACCTCGAAAATTTTCGGGTCAGCGGTTTGCTTGATGCGCAAGGCGACATTGGTGCGGATTTCCTTTTGCAACCGCTCCCAAATGTGCCGCGCGGTGACGAGTTTGCCGTCCTGGCCGGCCAGCGGGCCGTCGTTCACGGCAAATTCCATCTGGATGGTTGGCGGATCAATCGGGATGTACGGCAGCGCGCCGCGCTCCGGTTTGTCCGCAATCGTCTCGCCGATGAATACCTCCTCGAATCCGGTGATGCCGACGATGTCGCCCGCGTGCGCCTCCTGCACCTCAATGCGTTTCAAGCCTTCGAAGTGATAAATCATCGTAATTTTTCCCTGCGAGATTTTGCCGTGGCCATGCAGGCAGCACGCGCCGTCGCCCACCTTCACCTTGCCCGCCATGATTTTGCCAAAAGCGATACGGCCAAGGTAATCCGAGTAATCGAGGTTCGCCACCAGGACCTGGAACCCGTCGCCGGCCTTGGCTCGTGGTGACGGAATGTGTTTCACAATCGCGTCGAACAAAGGTTCCATGGTGCCGCTCACGTGACTCAAATCCAGTTTCGCATAGCCCGCCTTGGCCGAGCAAAAGACAAACGGAAAATCCAGTTGCTCGTCCGTGGCATTGAGCGAAATGAATAACTCAAAAACCTCGTCGAGCACCTTCTTGGGATTGGCATTGTCGCGGTCAATCTTGTTGATGACCACAATCGGTTTGGCGCCGGCTTCCAACGCCTTGCGAAGAACGAAGCGCGTCTGCGCCTGCGGGCCTTCGGCGGCGTCCACCACCAGCAGCACGCCGTCAATCATGTTCATAATGCGCTCCACCTCGCCGCCGAAATCTGCGTGGCCGGGCGTGTCCACGATGTTGATGTGAAAATCCTTGTACTTGAACGCGGCGTTCTTGGCACGGATGGTGATGCCCTTTTCCTTTTCCAAATCCATCGAATCCATCAGGCGCTCATCCTGCGACTCATGCTGGTTGGCGCGGAAGGTGCCTGACTGCTTGAGCAGGCAATCCACGAGCGTCGTCTTGCCGTGGTCCACGTGCGCGATGATTGCGATGTTTCTAATGTGCTGCATTTTCTTAAATTTTTAGTTTTCAGTTCTAAATTTGAATTCAATTCGCAATGGCGATTCTCCCTCATCAACTAAGAATTCAAAATTAAAAACTCAAAACTCGATTGAACCGAGCCGCATAGGATGCCTTACGGACAGAAAAGGTCAAGAAACAACTGGAAAGGAAAACAGTCGCCCTTTCATTAAATCCTGCCAATACGAGTCAATTACTCTTTACGTTGCTCTTAACATTGGCGAACCGCTTCTTGAACTGGTCGCGCAAATCGCGGTGAACAACGACGTCTTGCCCCAACTTCTGGTAGAAGTGTTCATCAAGTTTGTTCACTACGATTTCCACAGCTTTCTCCAAATCCGGTCGGGGAAGACTGGCGATCCGATCATAAAATCTGGCTTCGCTAACATCATAGGTAAAGTGTGCGTTAATCTTGCAGAGAGTTCGATGAACTTTTGCAATGAACTCCTGATCTATTCCAAAATCCGTAGGATTAAGATCTCGCAGACTCTTCCCATTCCGATCCACAAAACACGAGAGCACAAGGTCTGTATCCTGAATGTCAGCCCCCGGATTCCTTTTCGGGAGTTTCGAACGTTCCTCCAATGTCCACTTTGGACCCGACGTGTTTTCCTGTCCTTTCACACCGAGAAACTCGATGAAGAGCCGAAGCATCACATAACTTCCTTCTTGTGCTGCTTTTGAAATGTCACCACGGCTAGGCCGATAAGCATTAGTATCGTCGAAAATGGGTGCGACCAAAGCGGTTAGACGATGGTCGAGGTGCGTTTTCACGAACTCGTCTAACTCTTTTTGATCAGTAATTCTGACTTTTGTTGCCATTTAAGTGATTTCATTTCGTTGCGCAGGTCCGTCACAACCGGCGCTTCTAAATTAGCTTCTTCAGCTTTGCATCTTCTCCCAACTTCCTGACCAATTCCTTGACTTTTTGCGCCTGGCTTTTGTGCGCCAGCAGCACCGCGTCGTCGGTCTGGACCAGAATCGAATCACGCAAGCCGACCACGGCAATTGGCGTCCGGTTTTTCGTCCGCGCGTCGTAAATGATGTTCCGCGCGCCGTCCACGTGGATGAAATCCGCCGCCACGCAATTACCCTCGGCGTCCGGCTTCAAATGTCGCCCCAGCGCCGTCCACGAACCGACGTCGTCCCATTCAAACGCGCCGTCGGCCACCACCACGTTCTGCGCCTTCTCCATCAGCGCGTAGTCAATCGAGATTTTTTTGATGTCGGGATATTCTTTCGCCAGCACTTTGGCCAGTTTCACCGGTTGATTGGCTACCTTGAACCAGCGCTGGCAGGCGGCGTACATTTCCGGCTGATGTTTCTGCAAGCCTTCGGTCACGGTCACAAACGACCAGACGAACATACCTGCGTTCCAGCGATATTGGCCGCTGTTGACGTATTCCAGCGCCCGGTGAAAATCGGGTTTCTCGACAAACCGTTCCGCGCGATAAAATGTCGTCTTCGTCTTTTTCGCGCCTTGGGCCGGTGGCAGTTCCTGTCCGACCTGGATGTAACCGTAACCCGTGTCTGGGCCGGCCGGCTTGATGCCAATGGTAATGATGGCCTGCCCGCGCGAGGCCAGATCAAAGGCATCGCACAACACCTGCTGGAATTTTTTCTCATCGGGAATCACATGATCGGCGGGCAAAACCGCCATGACGCCGGTAGTCGAACGTGTGCCGACCAGTGCCGCGCCCAAAGTGACGGCAGCGCAGGTATCGCGGCCCATTGGCTCGGCGATGAGATTGGCCTTGGGAATTTTCGGAAGCTGTTTTCGGACCTCTGGCAGTTGCACCTCGTTGGTGATGACGAAAATGTTTTTGGCCGGCACGAGCGGCAGCACGCGCTCTACGGCCTGCTGGAGAAATGAGCGTTTGCCGAGCAGCGTCAGCAATTGCTTGGGCATCTTCTCGCGGCTTACCGGCCAGAACCGTTCGCCGCGTCCGCCCGCCATGATGATGACGAAGCGGTTTTTGATGTCGGGTTTAACTTTTGCGCTCATAAAATTTTGACAATAAATTCTAAACTTTTCTTTTTTTAATTATTTCAACCATTTCATTTTCCATTGCGATTGCCTTTTTCCCATAATGAGCTTCGCGATGGTCTGATGGACAAAGTGCAATAATATTATCAATTGTGTCAGGCCCTTGTTTTGCCAGAGCAATTATGTGATGAGCTTCTAAATAATGCCGCCCATCGGGAAGAAGAAAACCCAATTCATGACAGTATTCACAAGCGCCTTTGGCTTGTTCTATTACAAATCGTCTAACCTCCTCATCTCTCTGATATCTAAAGCCAGCAGTTAGTGTTTTACTCGGTATAACTGAGCCAATCGGTTTGGAAGGAATATCGTCAATGGCAGAGTTCTGTAAATCATTCTCGGCATCCACATATTTTCGAAGCAGCTCTGGAATTTTTGACAATTTCGGCAGCGGACGCCACGCATCGTAGAGAAAGCACATGAACTCTTGCGTTGTCCAATTGCACATGAACTCGTCGTTAGATTTGAAAGAACGTAACAATTCCCTTTTCACCAAAACATCAGGGTCGTTATCAGGAACAGTCAATCCTATTTCTTTCAAAAAATGATTGATATGTTCCTCTGAAAATATATTCAGATACTTTTCCGGGTAATAAAGAAACAATATTTTCCCTTTGAACATCGGAGAAATTTCAACCTTGCGAATTTCTTCCAAATTGTTGGTGCGGCCTACTTCAAGCAAATGAGCAATTTGTTCACGCTGAAACAAGATTGCTTCGTTTTCATTCTTAAATTTTTCTATGAATTTGTAGCGTTGCGTTTTTTTGTCGCAAAACACGCCAAACTGAAATGCACCTCGGGGAGTTTGGATGCGTCCCAATTCAATAGTCTCCCATTCAACCCAATAGCAAAAGCTGTCTCTGTTAATTTCGCCGTTTTTGTTAATTTTTCCTTCAACATACTCGTCCAATGACAAGTGTGGGATTCGGCTTGGCGGAAATTCGGAAACAAATTTCTGCCGAGTTTTTTCCAATTTGCGATAGCAAGATTGATCCGCTTGTCTTTGGGCTTCAAATCTTAACTGCTTAACGCGAAGTTCGTCTTTGGTTATCATTATTATACTTCGCTAGAATTGATTGACGTCAATTTTTCACCGCATCCGCCAGTGTTTTCACAAATTTGCCGACACGCTTGACCAAGTCTTTTGATTTTCCGTTTTCTGCAATTTGATTCACCACCGCGCTGCCGACGACCACGGCGTCCGCGTTTTGTGCGACGAGTCTGGCCTGTTGCGGATTGGAAACGCCAAAGCCGGCGGCCATCGGCAATTTCGTGTGCGCACGGATTTTGGAAACCTGTGACGCGAGATTCGACGCCACTTTTGACTGCATTCCCGTCACGCCTTCGCGCGAAATGTAATAAATAAATCCGCTGCCGCGCCGGACGATGAATTCCATGCGCTCCTCCGGCGTCGTCGGCGCGACGAGATAAATGTGGCAAAGGCCGGCTTGTCTCATCAGCGCTTCGTAATTATCCGACTCCTCCGGCGGCAAATCGAGCACAAGCAAGCCATCCACGCCGGCCTTGGCGGCATCCTGGATGAACCGTTCCAAACCGATGCGATGAATCAGATTGAAGTAAATGTAGAGTACAACCGGGATTTCAGATTTCTTGCGAATGGCGGCAACGGTTTCCAAAACCTTGGGCGGCGTGGTGCCGGATTCCAAACCGCGCTGGGCCGCCAGTTGATTGACCAGACCATCGGCCAGAGGATCGCTGAAAGGCACGCCCAATTCCAAGATGTCCACGCCGGCTTTATCAAAAGCCAGGGCCAGCTCGCGCGTAGCCTTCAGATTTGGATCACCCGCGCCAATATAGACGATGAAGCCTTTTTCGCCGGCGCCCTTCAACCGCGCAAAGCATTCCTCAATGCGGTTCATTTCCAGCAGTTTCAAGTTTCAAGCCCCAAGTTTCAAGTCAATCCGCAGATTTCGCGGATTATTTGTCCGGTAATCTGTGCAATCTGCGGCATCTGCGGATAAGTTGACCCTGCGGCGGTTATTTCACACAATTAGGGCATGGCCAGCACCTTTGGGCAACTGTTCCGCATCACGACGTGGGGCGAATCCCACGGCGGCGGCATGGGCGTGGTCGTGGACGGCTGCCCGCCGCGCCTCAAACTTTCCGAGGCCGACATTCAACCCGATTTGGACCGGCGCCGCCCCGGCCAGTCCAAAATTGTCTCACCGCGCAAGGAATCCGACACGGTGCAAATCCTGTCCGGCACGTTTGAGGGCAAAACGCTGGGCACGCCCATTTGCTTGTGGGTCAAGAATACGGACGCGCGCCCTGAAGCCTACGCGGAAATGAAAACGAAGTTTCGCCCATCGCACGCGGACTTCACCTACTTCGCCAAATACGGCACCCGCAACTGGCAAGGTGGCGGCCGCGCCAGCGCGCGGGAAACGGTTGGCCGTGTCGCCGCCGGTGCCATTGCCAAAAAAATCCTGCGTGAACGGTTCGGCGTCGAAACCCTGGCTTATGTCAAACAGGTCCAGAAAATCATCGCCGACGTGAACCCGGACAAGGTCGGATTCAAGGACGTCGAATCCAACATCGTCCGCTGCCCGGACCGCAAGACGGCGGAGAAAATGATCCGGCTCATCGAAAAAATTCGGCGGGAAGGTGACACCGTGGGCGGCATCGTGGAGGGAGTCGCGCGCGGCGTGCCCGCGGGCTGGGGCGAGCCGGTGTTCGACAAGCTCGAAGCCGACCTCGCCAAGGCGATGTTGAGCTTGCCCGCGTCGAAGGCGTTTGAAGTCGGCTCCGGTTTCGGCGGCATCCTGCTGACCGGACGACAGCACAACGACCCGTTTCGCGCCAAGCACGGCAAGGTGGTCACGACCACGAATTTTTCCGGCGGCGTTCAGGGCGGCATTTCCAACGGACAAACGATTTTCTTCCGTGTCGCCTTCAAGCCGGTGGCCACCGTGATGCATCTACAGGACACGGTGGACGTGCAATTTCATAACACGACGCTCAAAGGCCGCGGGCGGCATGACCCGTGCGTGTTGCCGCGTGCCGTGCCGATGGTGGAGGCGATGACGGCGCTGGTGCTGGTGGACCATGCCCTCCGCCAGAAGGCGCAATGCGGTTGACCGCAGGCCTTCGGGATTGATTTTTGATTCGGCAGAAGCAATCTTAATCCGACAAAGCAAATAACATGGCAGAAAAAGAAATCAGTGAAATTTCGCGGGACGCGCGGGTCCTGTTTAACAAGGCCAACGAGGCGGCGCAACGGGAGAATCTCGATTACGCCATCGCGCTGTACAACCAGGTGCTCGAAAAGGAGCCGGGTTTTTTTGAATGCCGAAAGCTGCTGCGCGAATTGCAGCTCCGCAAGACCGGCAGCGGCGGCGGCTTCTTCAAAAAAATGTTGAGCGGCGCCAGTTCCTCGCCACTCGTGGCCAAGGGACAAATCGCGTTGCGCGGCAACCCGGCCGGCGCGCTCGCCATCGCCGAGCAAATCTTAAACAGCGACCCCAACAGTTCCGCCGGTCACCGTCTTATCGTGGCGGCGGCGCAGGCGCTGGAATTGCCGCGCACGGGCACCATGTCCCTGGAAATTCTCGTGAAGAATTCACCCAAGGACAAAAACCTGGCCATTGAATTTGCCACCGCCCTTTCCGCCAGCGGCGGCGATACCAAGCGCGGCGAACAGATACTCATGGAACTCCTGCGCCAATCTCCCGCGGATGGCGAATTGAACCAGGCGCTGAAAAATTTGTCCGCGCGCACCACAATGGACGAGGGCGGCTATGCCGCGCTGGAAGGCGGCAAGGGGTCCTATCGGGATATTTTGAAGGACAAAAAGGAAGCCGTCTCGCTCGAACAGGAAAAGCGCGTCGTCAAGACCGAGGACACCACGGAACGGCTCATCGGCGAATACGAAACCCGCCTCCAAACCGAGCCGAACAATCTCAAACTCGTCCGTTCGCTTGCCGAGCTTTACACGCAAAAGGACCAGTTTGACCGGGCGATGGCCCTCTACGACCGCGTGAAAAATTCCGAGATGGGCAACGATCCGTCGCTCGAACGCGCCATGGCCAATACCATCGTGCGCCGTTTCGACTTTCAACTGGAACAGCTTGACCCCGCTGCGCCCGACTTTGCGGAACAAAAGGACAAAATCGCCGCCGAGAAATTGAATTACCAGATAACCGAATGCCAGCAGCGGGTGGAAAAGTATCCGACCGACCTGGCCATCCGGTATGAAATGGGCAAGTTGTACTTCGAGGCCGGCAAGATTACCGAAGCCATCCAGGAGTTTCAGAAAGCGCAGGGCAATCCGCACAAGCGTCTTTTGGCAATGGGCTATCTCGCGCAATGCTATGCCAAACGCAAGATGTATGACTTGGCGGCCCGCACGCTCCAGAATGCAATCAAGGAAAAGACCATATTTGACGACGAAAAGAAGGAGCTGGTTTACAACCTCGGTTGCGTGCTCGAAAGCATGAGCAAAAAAGAAGAAGCCATCGAGCAATTCAAGCTTATCTACGAAATGGACATTGGCTACAAGGATGTCGCCGCCAAGGTGGATGCTTTTTACGCGGGGCAGTGAAGTCCGCGCGGCGGTTGTCGGCCTGGCATCGGCGGATTGAAACTCGGAGAAATATGGCGGACGGCAAAGAAGAGAACACGCTGGTAATCATCAAACCGGATTCGTTTTGGCGCAACCTGGACCTTCAGGCCGCGGCCCGTGTAAAAGCATTGGGATTAAAAGTCATTGCGGAATATACGCTCGCTGGAAGCGAGAATCTCCCGGAAGAAAAATGGAAGGAGTTTTATTTTCCGGTCATCGGGGACAGGCCTCCGTGTCTGGATGGGACTTCGAAGTATATGGCTCACGGCCCGGTAAAGGTCATCCATTTAAGGGGTAATGACGCCATTCAGAAAGTTCGGAGGGCCGTGGGGGCGACCCGGCCCTGGCAGGCTGATCCAGGCACCATTCGCGGCGACTTCTGGCCAGGCGCCAAGGAAGCGAACGCTCCGTACCGGCTGAAATTCCAGCAGCCGGGTGATGACCAATTTGTATTTAACATGATTCACGCCTCGGACTCCGAAAAGAGTTTTGCCAGGGAAGTCCTGTTTTTCAAACAATTGAACGCCCCGCGGGCGTGAAGGAAGCAATTATAAAAACCGCGCCGTGGTCTGCCATTCCGGCGCCACCTGGTTCCCGGCAGTCAGATGATTCCGCCATTTCAGTGGCGCAAGTGCGAACTTACGGCCTCCGCAGCCGGAAGAATTGGCTGGTACTGGTGGCGTCTAGCGTCACCTGGTTCTGACCGTTGGTCACCGTCGGAGTTACGTTAACTCCGGTCCAAACCACTGACGGCGCAAGATTCGTGGTTGCTTCGACGACAAAACCGTCCGGATAGATCGGCCAGGTGAGCACCACGTTGGTGTCGGCCTGCGCGACGTTCAGCGCCGTGGAGAAAAATTCGAACGCGAGCGCGTAGGTTTCATTGTTGTTAACAGTGTTCCCGCCATGTTTGAGGACTTGAAAATCGTACCGGCCTTGTGGTAACTGCGGCAGCCAGATGTGTTCCACGTTGTCCACCATGCTGGTGCTGGCCGCAACCAGATTGCTGGACTCGGCATCATACAAAAAGAGATCGAGATTGTTGATGCCGGTTTTATTCTGTTGGCGATTCCATACCAGTGTCGCGGTCGCGGTGAAATCGGCGCCGCTTACACCATTGGTCACATCGAAGTAATAATGATAGACCTGGTCAGAAGTAGCGCTGCTGGAAATAGTGTTGAAATCCCAACCACTCAACGCGCTGATGGTGCCGCTCGCACCGGTTGGCGGATGCGGGCTGTTGGTGGACACGGTCGTAGAAACAATGTAGCCGTGCTGGCCACCCTCAAGTTGCTCGTAGGAATTGAAGACATTTAATACGCCCGCTCCGTAGCGCGTATCGAGCGGTGACGGAGGATGATTTGTCCAGTCGTCAGGTTTGACAGCCCCGTTGAGGAGCAGGGCCTTTACCGTGCGAATGTCGGCGGCGGAATTGGTGCCGCTGCCGCCATCACCGCGCAACCCCGCTTGTATCAACAACACCGCTGCACCGGCTACTTGGGGGGTGGAATAACTCGTTGCACTTGCAGGAGCAACGATGTCTGGCTTGGCGCGGCCATTATCCAAGGTCGGCCCGTAGCTCGAACTGCCGCTGTAAGCACCTACGCCAATGCCGTTGTAACATGTCGCCGGTGGATTTACGGGACCGCCATTGCCGACACCGGAGACAAAAAGGGTATTATATTGTGCAGCATACCAATCATAAATCTGATCATAGGCCGATTGACTGCTAATAGCACCAATAAAGCTCTGATTCACCACACTCGCCGGAATCGCGGTTTGTGCGTCCACAATGTAAACAATGAAATAATTCGCGTCGTAATTGTCCACATGCGCGACGTTGGTGGCCACGCCTCCCGGTGATCCATAAAAATAGGACGCCACGGTGTCCGCATGAGGTGATTCCGTACCGAAACTATTTGGAAAAACGCTCGCGCTGTTGTTGGTATCGATGTACGTGAACAGGGCGACCGGTTTTTGCACCGAACTGTTCGCCGGATTGACTTCAAACTCGGGCGGGGTGTTCGTACCCAACGCTTCGGGCTGTGCTACCTGAATGTCGGCGCCATTCAGATTTGTGGTGACCGTCTGCAAGAGCGTGACACCGATGGTGTCAAGGTATGATGCGTGGGCTGGCAATCCCATTTTCAACCCTCCCAATAGCGCGACCAAAACCTGAATTATTCGCAAACAACGCCCTGTACTCATCGGTTTTCAACCAACAATAAAGCAAGTTTCATGCTAAAAGTCCAGCTTTTAATCTGAATTCCACGTCTTTATCAGATATACAACAGCCCGACTGAATGGCGGCGAGGGTTACGACGCGGTTTCCTTTTTGCGCCAACTCATTACACTGCAAATGATGTCCGATACGCTCGTCATCAACGAAATCTATTTGAGCCTACAGGGCGAAAGCACCTTTGCCGGCCTGCCTTGCATCTTCATCCGGCTCACCGCCTGCAATCTGCGCTGCTCCTATTGCGACACCGCCTATGCCTTCACCGAAGGCAAGCAAATGCCGCTGGCGGAAATTTTGGCTGAAATTAGAAAACTGGCCGAACCGTTTTCCAACTCAAAATTCAAAATTCAAAATTCAAAACTTCCCCTCGTTGAACTGACCGGCGGCGAACCTCTGCTCCAGAAGAATTGTTTGCCGTTGATGAAACGGCTTTGCGACGACGGCTTCACCGTGCTGCTCGAAACCAGCGGCGCGCACGACATTTCACCGGTGGACCTGCGCGTCCACCGCATCATGGATCTGAAATGTCCCAGCAGCGGTGAAGTCGAACGCAATCATTGGAAAAACCTCAAGCGCCTCAAAGCCACCGACGAAATCAAGTTCGTCATCAGCACGCGACAGGATTACGATTGGACGAAACAACAGATTTCACGGCACAAACTCGATGCGATTTGCCCCCTGCTGGTTTCATGGGTGCATCCGCTGTCGCCGGAACAGCAGGATAAATCGTTGAAAAAAGTTCCGGCGGGACAAACGCCGATTTCGCGACGTGAACTGGCGGAAAAAGTCATTGCCGACGCGCTGCCGGTGCGGTTCCAGGCGCAGTTGCACAAAATCATCTGGCCGCCGGAACAGCGGGGAGTTTAGAAATTTACGATTTATGATTTACGATTTACGATTGCTCTGAAAATTCAAGCGGGCGCGCAAGTCGTAAATCGCCAATCGCAATTTTGTGGTGGGAACCAAAACCATTCTGCAACAGCTTCGTGACTTTGAGTCGCGCAACGTGACGTTCATCGAGCCGGACGGCTCGTGGCCAATTGTTTGGGAACGCGCGAAGGGCGCACAGGTTTGGGATGCCGACGGGAAAAAGTATCTGGATTTGACCGCGGCATTTGGCGTGGCTGCCGCCGGCCATGCCAATCCGCGCGTGGTGAAGGCCGCGCAAAGGCAACTGGCCCGGCTTCCCCACGCGATGGGTGACGTGCATCCCCACGCGCGCAAGGCTCAACTCGCGCGCGAATTGAGCCGGATTACCTTCGAGCGATGGGCCGTAGCCGCGAATGTAAATTCGCGGATTGACCGGAGCATCCGCCGATCCACATCGGCGGCTACGGCCAAAACCATTTTCAGCAACTCGGGGTTTGAAGCCGTTGAATCCGCCCTCAAAACTGCCCTGCTCGCCACGGGGAAACGCGGAGTCATTGCCTTCGAAGGCGCCTATCACGGACTCGGTTACGGCGCGCTCAACGTGACGCACCGTAATTTCTTTCGCGGCCCGTTTTACCGCCAGCTTCGCGAGTTCGGGCATTTCGTGCCATTCCCTGTAGGAGACGACGTAAGGAGTCTCAAGTCAAAAAGAGTAAAGAATGAGCCTCGTTACCTCGGCTCCTACGAGATTGAAAAACGCATCCGGCAGCTTTTCCACCGTGAAAAAATTGGCGCGATTCTCGTTGAGCCGGTGCAGGCGCGGGGCGGCATCAACGTGCCACCGGGGGAATTTTTGCCGATGCTTCGCAAACTGTGTGATGAGCACGGCGCGTTGTTGATTTTCGATGAAATTTACACCGGCTTTGGCCGCACCGGCAAATGGTTCACCTGCGAACACAGTGGCGTGATACCCGACCTCATCTGCCTCGGCAAGGCGCTGACCGGCGGGTTTCCGCTGTCGGCGTGCGCTGGGCGCGCGGACATCATGGACGCCGCCTGGCCGGAGTCGCGCGGCGAAGCGATTCATACCAGCACTTTTTTGGGCAATCCGGTCGGTTGCGCGATGGCGCTGGCGCAAATCGGTGAAATCCGGCGGCTCAATCTTTGCCAGCGCAGTGCCGAGCTTGGCAAATTTCTGCTTTCGCAGCTTCAATCGGAAATCGGAAATCGGAAATCGGAAATTCAAGTGCGAGGCTTGGGCTTGATGGCGGGCGTTGAATTGCGATTGCCCGATGGCAAACCAGCAACCGAAACCACAATGCGTGTCATAAAAGAGATGCTGCATCGTGGCTTCATTCTCCTGCCCGAAGGCGGGCACGCCAACGTCATCAGCTTCACCCCGCCGCTGACCATCACCAAGGCGCAATTGCGGCGAACCGTGAAAACGCTCGCCGGGGTTTTGGCCACGGATTGACATAGATGAAACACTGATTTCGGTTTTATTTTTCATCTGTGACCATCTGTGTTTATCTGTGGCTGAATGAGATTGTCCGAAATGCGGGAACTGCTGGCGGCGCGCGGGATTCGGCTCACGAAATCCCTTGGCCAGAATTTCCTGCACGACGGCAACCAACTGCGGCGAATCGTTGAAGCGGCGGCTTTGATAAAGACGGACAAAGTCCTTGAAATCGGGCCGGGGCTGGGACCGCTGACGGAATTGCTACTGGAAAGAGCCGGTGAAGTGCTGGCCATTGAGAAAGATGCCCGACTCGTGGAATTCCTGCGCGTGCAATTTAACTCAAAATTCAAAACTCAAAATTCAAAACTCGATTTATTCCACGCCGACGCGCTGGAATTTCTAAAAGGAGAGCAACGCGATTGGACCGACTGGAAACTGGTTGCCAACCTGCCGTATTCCGTCGCGTCGCCAATCCTGGTGGAACTGGCCTGCGGCGCCCGGTCGCCTCAAAAAATCGTGGGGACGCTTCAACAGGAAGTCGCCCAACGGCTCATGGCCAAAGCCGGTGACAAGGATTACGGCGTGCTGACGCTGCTGGTGCAGCTCGATTTCGAGCCGCGGGAATGTTTCAAGATTCCAAAGAGTTGCTTCTTCCCCGAACCGGATGTGGACTCGGCTTGCGTGGTTTTGGAACGCCGTGCCGCACCGCTTTTGTCTAATAACCAACGCGATATTTTTGTGAAAATTGTGAAGCGCGCCTTTTCCCAGCGGCGGAAGATGATACTGAAATTGCTACGCGAAGATTGGCTGGTCGAAAAATTGGAGCAGGCGTTTGCCGAATTGAAAATTTCGCCGCAGGAACGTGCCGAGAAATTGAGTTTGGAACAATTTGTCGCGTTGACGGGTAAACTTTCCAGTCACGGGTAAACCAACCATCGTATCTGTTATGTCCGAAGAAATTTTTGATGTCGTCAATGAGCGTGACGAGGTGATTGAGCGAAAACCGCGCCGCGAAGTGCATCGGCTCGGCTTGCTGCATCGCGCCATTCATGTGCTCGTTTTCAATTCACGCGGCGAAATTTTTCTCCAGAAACGTTCGATGACCAAAGACCGCGAGCCGGGCAAATGGGATTCCTCGTCTTCCGGCCACGTGGATTCGGGCGAGGATTATGATGCCTGCGCGGTGCGCGAATTGCGTGAGGAAATTGGATTGATTGTCCCAAAAACACCGGAACGTTTGTTCAAAATCGCCGCGGGCGCGGAGACGGATCAGGAATTCGTCTGGGTTTATCGCTGCCAGAGCGAAGGGCCGTTCCAGTTGCATCCCGACGAAATTGAGCGCGGCGAATGGTTTGCGCCGGAAGAAGTTACGCGTTGGCTGGCCGAAAAGCCGGAAGATTTTGCAGGCGCGTTCCGGTTGATTTGGAAGACGTATTCAGTCACCGGAGAAAAATAAATTTTTACGCCTTTGTAACGTTGGCTTGAGGTTTGCTCCTTTACTTGCGTCAGAATTGGGGTAGTAATGTAGCCATGCAAAATTTTCTAGTTCCAATTGTGGTCGAGCAGACCGGACGCGGCGAGCGGACGTGGGACATTTACTCGCGCCTGCTGGTGGACCGCATCATTTTTCTGGGCACGCCGGTGGATGACACCGTTTCCAACATCATCATCGCGCAACTCCTGTTCCTTCAGATGAACGACGCGAAGAAGGACATTCACCTATACATCAATTCGCCGGGCGGCAGCGTCACCTCCGGGCTGGCCATTTACGACACGATGCAATTTCTCACGTGCGACGTGAACACGTATTGCATCGGCCAGGCGGCGAGCATGGCGGCGGTATTGTTGGCGGCGGGCACCAAGGGCAAACGTTACGCGCTGCCAAACGCGCGCATCATGATTCATCAGCCGTGGGGCGGCGTGCAAGGCCAGGCCACCGACATCAGCATCCAGGCAAAGGAGATTTTGCGCCTGAAGGACCGACTCAACGAGGTACTCGCCAAACATTGCGGGCGCAAGGTCGAGGAACTCGCACACGACACGGATCGCGACCGCTTCATGTCCGCCGACGAGGCGAAGGAATATGGTCTGGTGGATCAGGTTGTGCAGTCGCGCAAGGAAATCACCGGCTTGGTGGAAAAAACCTCGGCGAATGTATGAGAATCGTAAATCGTAAATTATAAATCAAAAATGGCCCGCCCCAACCAGCTCACCATGTGCAGTTTCTGCGGCAAATCGCACGCGGAAGTGCGCAAGCTCATTGCCGGGCCGGGCGTTTACATCTGCGACAATTGCATCATTCTTTGCAAAAACGTCCTCGACCGTGAACTGGAGCAGCAGAATCAAAAAAAGCAGCTGAAATTTACCATCCCCAAACCCGCTGAAATCAAACATCAGCTTGATCTGCATTGCGTCGGGCAGGAGCACGCAAAAAAAACTTTGGCAGTCGCGGTTCACAACCATTTCAAGCGCATTCAGCAGGAACCAGAGGGAAGCATTGCCGGCAAAAACAAGCATTCCAATGTCGAAATTGAGAAGAGCAACATATTGATGATTGGTCCGACCGGCTCCGGCAAAACGTTGCTGGCGCGCACGCTCGCCAAAGTCCTCGACGTGCCGTTTGCCATCGCCGACGCCACGACGCTCACCGAAGCGGGCTACGTGGGCGAAGACGTGGAGAACATCATTTTGCGGTTGCTGCAAAATTCCGATTACGACGTGAGGCGCGCCCAACGCGGCATCGTCTATATTGACGAGATTGACAAGATTGCGCGCAAGGCCGACGGCCCGTCCATTACCCGCGATGTTTCCGGCGAAGGTGTGCAGCAGGCGTTGCTGAAAATTCTCGAAGGCACGGTTTGCAATGTGCCCCCGCAAGGCGGCCGCAAGCATCCGCAGCAGGAATATATCCGCGTGGATACAACGAATATTTTATTCATTTGCGGCGGAGCGTTTGTTGGGCTTGAAAAAATCATCCAACGGCGGCTGGGGCGGCATACGATGGGTTTTGGCGCCATCGGCGAAGTGCAGAAGAACGGCCACGCCGGGCGTAATGAAATTCTCCAGTACGCCGAGCCGGAGGATTTGCTGGACTATGGGTTCATACCTGAATTCGTTGGCCGGCTGCCGGTGCTGACCACGCTGGCCGAATTGTCCGAAGGTCAACTGGTTTCCATTCTCGCCGACACAAAAAACGCGCTGACCAAGCAATTCGCCAAGCTCATGGCGATGGAAGGTGTGGAACTGGAATTCACGTCTGACGCGCTTTGTGAATTGGCGGCTCTGGCGCTCAAGAAAGGCACCGGCGCGCGTGCGTTGCGCGGGTTGATCGAGCGGCTCATGCTTGACGTAATGTACGACGCGCCTGAAAGCAGCGACGTCGTTCATGTGAAAATCACGCGGTCCGTGGTGTTAGGTGAAAACCTGCCCATTATCCGGCGCAAACCGGACATGGAAGCCGCGTAATTTTACCGACGGAACAGATCTTTGACCTTTGCGAAAAACGAAGGCGAGCGCAGATGGTTGATGTACGTTGCCCACGAGTTTTCTGTTCCAAATTTCCGTTCGACGCGTTCTTCTTCACCGCGCATCAATTCCAAGATTTGGACGTCTTCGCCTTTATCCAGCCAGAATCCGTGTTCGGGACAGCAATCGAGTTGTAAATCGAAGAAACGATAATCGAATCGTTTGAGCGGCGCGGAACAAACCGGACATTTTAGTTCTGTTTCATAGCTGACCACATAAAGCGAACCCTTGTTGGCTTCGTTGGCAAATGCCTCATTTTCCAGTTGATCCAGTTCAGCTGGCGTCAGCCACATTCCTTGGCAACCAGGGCAAGCCTCCACGTCCACTCCCCGATCCTTTTGCGGTTGAAGTTCGATATTGCACTTTGGACATTTCATGCGAAGAGGATAGATGAATTTCCTATGCAATGCCAACAACCTCCTCACCATGCGACAGGCCGACGGATACCCTCTAAGTAATCACATGTTGACGGTTTTGATGAATCTGTATTATCGGCGCATGGCATATGACCTGTCGTTTCTTTCAATCCGCACTTAGATCCGTTTAAAATGATTGAATGAAGATTGAAAACCGATTCCGAATCACCGGCGTCCATTGGAAACGCGCCATTTCGTTTCTTATAGGAACAATCGTGGCAAGCTTTGTTGCCGCCGGTGGAACGACCCCGCGTGCTCTTCCTGCCGAATCACCGTTAAGTTGGGGCGACCAGGGTGACGGCACCTATCGAAATCCGATCCTGCCGGCGGATTATTCGGATCCGGACGCCATTCGTGTCGGGAACGATTTTTATCTGGTTGCGTCGTCCTTTCACTTCGTTGGCATGCAGGTGTTGCATTCGCGCGACCTCGTGAATTGGGAGGTCATTGGCCGGGTATTCCGCCGGTTGACCATGTCTCCCAAATACGATGAGATGGCAGGCTATGCTCAAGGTCCGTGGGCGCCGACATTGCGCTATCATGACGGCACGTATTACGTCTTCGTCAGCACGCCTTTCGACGGTTTATTCATGTGGCACGCCAAAAATCCAGCGGGGCCGTGGTCAAAAACAGTGACGGTCAAATCCGTGCAACGCTGGGAGGATCCCTGTCCATTTTGGGATGACGACGGCAAGGTTTACCTGATTCACAGCCTGAAGGGCGCTGGACCATTGATCCTGAATCGAATGAGCCCGGATGGCACACACTTGTTGGATGACGGTGTTGAAATCTATCACGGCTCAAACGCGGAAGGTCCGAAACTCTTCAAACGGCGCGGCTGGTATTATATTTCCCTGCCCGAGGGCGGTGTCAGCACGGGCGGCCAGACGGTGCTCCGCTCGACAAATATTTACGGTCCTTACGAACGGCGTGAGGTATTGCCTCACGGCAGTCCGCATCAAGGCGCGCTGGTGGAACTGGCTAACGGCGATTGGTGGTTTCTGTGCTTTAAGTCCAGTGGTTTTCTCGGGCGCATTACTTGCCTGATGCCGGTTGCCTGGGGCGCGGATGGTTGGCCGGTGTTTGGCGATCATGGTCTTCCCGTGGACCAATGGAAAAAACCTGACGTCGGGCGCGTTTACCCCATTTATCATCCGCAACGAAGCGACGATTTTAACGCGCCAGTGTTGTCGCCGATCTGGCAATGGAACCACAACCCCGTGAACGATGCCTGGTCCTTGACGGCACGGCCGGGCTGGCTGCGCCTCAATGCATTGTCGGCTACGGGGCTGGCCACTGCCCGTAACAGCCTGACCGGTAAATTGTGGGGACAGGCTGGCGTCATTGAAACGAAGTTCGATGTCAGCGCCATGCAGGAAGGCCAACACACCGGATTCGCCTTTATGAGCGGTGACGTGTTTGATTGGGTCGGAGTGACGCAAAGCAACAGTGTGTGCCGAATTACCTGGGAAAGGGGCATCGGCCCGGTGCTAAATAACAAGGAAGTGTGGTTCCGCGGCGCGTACCGTGGGAAAGACGCCCGGCTGCTTTACAGCCTGGACGGCGAACACTACACCGACACCGGGCTGGCAGTGGAATTAAAATTCGGCAAGTGGAAAGGCGCACGGCTGGCACTGTTCTCATTTGGACCCAACGGCGGAGCTGCCGATGTGGATTTCGTCAAATACAACTTGGAAAAGTAACACCTTTCTGCCGCGACCAGGAATTGAAGATGGTCGGGGCGGTGAGATTCGAACTCGTTATGGCACATTTGGCGAAACGATTGAAAACACAGTATCACCAATAGAATCAATGGTTTCAATGGTTTTTCGCGTTTTCATTAACATGCGGCAAAATGCAATAAAATCCTTTTCGGATGATAGAAAAAGATAGACGAGCCGATCCCAACAATGGTTATAACGTGGTATTGTCCCCCAAATTCATGTTGAAATCGGCCTCATT
>Ga0335085_10000466_pt1 | contig 114796 bp, 89 predicted proteins | sample Lox_Sample_45_FD_206712 | JGI IMG/M metagenome (GOLD analysis project Ga0335085, IMG submission 206712) | Soil microbial communities from Loxahatchee National Wildlife Refuge, Florida, United States - Lox_Sample_4.5 | ecosystem: Environmental > Terrestrial > Soil > Wetlands | place: USA...
TCTCCGTCAGCAGCGTCGTGAGCCCGCGCTCAACGCCGCTGTCTGATACGAGACAGAAATTTCCGTATTCATCTTTTGTGCGTGCGGCATGTCCATAAAATGCAGAGGCAAAAGTGAACGGCGGATTGGCCTGCTGCTGCAACTCCTGGTAACGGTTGTTCAGCATCGTGGTGAACAATTGCTCAACCAGCGAGCGACGGTAATCACCTACTGTCGTTTCCTCTTCGAGTGGCTGTTTGTACGTTAATTGAATTTGAGTGTAGGGAGCTTCCTTGTCCGTTGCCACATTCACCAGCAAATTACTTTGGTCCGGAACGGGATATTCAGGCCTCGTGATTTTTGTATTGGGTTTAGGAATATTTCCGAAGTGGTCTTTGATCAGTTGTTCCACTTTGGCTGCATCGAAATCGCCGACGGCAATCACGGCCTGCAGATCGGGGCGGTACCACTTTTTATAGAAAGCGCGCAGCGTATCCTGCGGTGCATTTTCAATAATTTCTTTTTTCCCGATGGGAATTCTCACTGCGTATCGCGAATCTTTCATGTACACCGGCCACCACACGCGCTGCATACGTTCATTCGCGCCGCGACCGAGCCGCCATTCTTCCACCACCACACCGCGCTCCTTTTGAATCTCCGTGCTATCATACGTCACATTGTGCGCCCAATCTTCGAGCACCTGAAATCCTTTTTCAAAAACTGCTTCAGTGTCGGTTGGAATCTGAAGCATGTAAACTGTTTCATCAAAACTGGTGTAGGCATTCAGGTCAGCGCCGAAACGCACACCGGTGCGCTCGAGAAAATTTACAAGGTCTTGCTTCGGAAAATTTTTTGTTCCATTGAAAGCCATGTGCTCGCAGAGATGCGCCAATCCCTGCTGGCTATCTGTCTCCAAAACTGATCCTGCATTCTCTACCAAACGCAATTCAGCACGATGCTCAGGTTTGTGATTGACGCGGATGTAATAATGCATCCCATTCGGCAAAACTCCGGTGATTACCTGAGGGCTCACGGGGATTTTTGCTTTGAGATCAACTTGCTGCGCAAAGGAGTAAGAGAGAAAAAAGGCGATGACGGAGGTGAACAGAAAGTGTTTCATGAGGGAAAGAATTCTTCTTCGAATGTAAAAAGAAACGAATGGTGATCCGAAAAATTTTTTATCCGAAACGGAGAAATTGACTTATTGCAGACTCAAGAGTTCCTCAAACGACCACATTGATCATTCTGCCTTTCACCACAATCACTTTCTTCGGCTGCTTGCCTTCGAAATATTTTTGAAGTTGTTCGGCGGTGATCACTTCTTTCTCGATTTGTTCATTCGGAAGATCGAGCGCGAAATTCATTTTCACTCTCGTTTTTCCATTCACGGCGACAGGATATTCAAATGAATTTTCCACGAGCAATGATTCATCATAATCAGGGAATGAAGCTTTCACGATGCTTTCGCTGTGACCAAGCTGTTGCCAAAGTTTTTCGGTGATGAATGGTGCAAGCGGCGAAAGTGCTATCAGCAACGGTTCGAGGATTTGTTTTTTATGGCAGTTGAGTTGTGAAAGTTCATTCACACAAATCATGAAGGCGCTCACGGCGGTGTTGTGTGAAAGCGCTTCGATGTCCTCTCCCACTTTTTTGATGGTGCGGTGAAGAAATTTCAGTTCTTCCTGTGACGGCACCTCCTCATTCACCACCCAATTTCCATTCTCATCATAAAAGAGCTTCCAGAATTTTTTCAGAAAACGAAAGCAGCCATCGATGCCGTGAGTGTCCCAGGGTTTGTGCTGCTCAATAGGACCAAGAAACATTTCATAGAGGCGGAAGCAATCGGCACCGTATTTTGAAACGACTTCATCTGGGTTGACGACATTGTATTTTGACTTGGACATTTTTTCAACTTCAGAAAAGATCGGAAGCTTCTTTTGTCCACTTTCATTCTTGGGATTAAACCGACCGTTAAACCAAAATCCTCCTGGTGTTATGAATATAGAATATTTGTCATTCTGTCCAATGGGCGAATTCAAATAAGCTTCGACATCCAGTTCACCATTTTTTACAAACTCTATTGGGAAATTTTTAGAAACTGTCGTTGACAGGTAATTATCCAACATGTAGGCTTCATTCAAGAACTCGTTGGGAGAAAAGTAAATCATCACAGCATTTGCAAGTCCGGCATTCCTTTCGTAATCTTCTTTAACATCGTCAAAAGAAATCTCCTGTATTTGGCCAAATGCGTCTTTATATAAAAATCCTCTACCCTTAAATTCTCTTTGAAACTTAAAGTCTATTCCTGTTTTCAATCCTGTTTTTAAAGCCTTCGCAGATAAACCCTGAATTTTCCCCTGATTCACCAACTTCTTCGCCGGTTCATCAAAAGGAATCCAGCCGCGGTCGAATAAAAATTTTGTCCAGAAGCGGAAGTAGAGCAAATGACCAACGGCATGTTCATCACCGCCAACATAGAGATCAACATTTCCCCAGTAGTCAATCGATTCTTTCGAAGCAAATTCTTTTTTGTTGTGCGGGTCTTCATAGCGGAGATAATACCACGATGAGCCGGCCCAGCCGGGCATGGTGGTGAGTTCAAGAGGAAACGCCCCTCTAAATCTCCCCGAAGGGGAGACTTTGCTCTCGCCCAATCGATCTCGCCCCTCTAAATCTTCTCGAAGGGCAGACTTGCTCTCGCGCAATTGATCTCGCCCCTCTAAATCTCCCCGAGGGGGAGACTTGCTCTCGCGCAAAGCAACCGAGTCACTTATATGCTGCTCAAGCGCATTTTTTATTTTTTCCAAAGCTCCATCTATGTCATGAATTACATCTTCATTTTTAAAACGAAGAATTCGGAAACCAAGATTTTGTAACTCTTCTTCGCGTGCTTTGTCTCCTTCAATCTGTTGGTCATGAATTGCGCCATCGACTTCCACAATCAATTTTTTCTTCAGGCATACAAAATCAACAATAAAATTTTCGATGGCATGTTGCCTTCTGAAATGTTCACCGAGTTGATGATTGCGCAGGTGCTGCCACAAAATCGATTCTGCTTCAGTCGGATTTTTTCTGTTTGCTCTGGAATTTTCTTTAAGCTTTCCCCAATTCAATTTATCAGCTGTCTCAAATTTAATTTCATCCGAATCCTGTGCGCTTTGTGCGAGAGAAGCCTCCCCTTCGGGGAGGTTGGTGGGGCTGTAAGTCCAATTCTTCGCTCTCGCAAGCGGCGGCTCACCATTTTCTGTCGGGAGATATTTATCTACTTCGGGCAACACCACCGGCAAATCTTTTTCATCGACTGTGTGCGGAATTCCTTCTTCATCATAATAAATAGGAATCGGCTCGCCCCAGTAACGCTGCCTTCCGAAAATCGCATCGCGCAATTTGTAATTCACTTTTCGTTTTCCAATTCCTTTCCTTTCAATTTCATCAATCGCTTTTTCGATTGCATCAGGAACTGAAAGCCCATTGAGAAAATCAGAGTTGCAGACAATTCCGTCCTTATCATCGAAAGATTTTTCGCTCACATCCACTCCCTCAAGAATTGAAACGATCGGCAAACCAAAATGTGATGCAAAACGATGATCGCGCTCATCATGTCCGGGAACTCCCATCACCGCGCCTGTGCCATAAGTCGCAAGCACGTATTCTCCAATCCAAATCGGAATTTGTTTTTGTGTGAATGGATGAATCGCGAATGCTCCTGTAAATTGTCCCGTGACTTTCTTCACTTCGCTAATTCGATCACGTTCACTCCTGTTCTTTGCGTACATGATGTATTCATCCACTTGCTTTTTGTATTCGGGAGTTGTGATCTTCTCGACCAATTCATGCTCGGGCGCGAGTGTGATGAACGTAGAACCGAAGATGGTATCAGGACGCGTGGTGAAGACTTCTACCTTATCGCTGAAACCTGAAACCTGAAACCTTACCGAACATCCTTCACTCCTCCCGATCCAATTTTCCTGCATCTCCTTCAGTGAAACACTCCAGTCAATCGTTTCCAATCCCTGCAACAATCTTTCTGCATACGCCGTGATTCGCTGCGACCATTGCTTCATCAATTTTCTCTCGACAGGATAACCTCCGCGTTCACTCACACCGTCTTTCACTTCATCATTCGCCAGCACAGTTCCCAGTGCGGGACACCAGTTCACCCACGAATCAGCGAGATAAGACAACCGGTAGTTGAGAAGAACATCACTCTTTTCTTTTTCAGAAAAGTTTTTCCATTCACCGGCAGAAAATGCCCCATCCCGGACTTCCCCAAAGGGGAAGGTGTCGCCGTGCGCAGCATCAATGTTCTTATTGCCGTTTTGTTCGAATTCCAAAATCAATGCAGCGATCGGTTCGGCCTTGTCAGTTTTTTTATTGTACCACGAGTGAAAAAGTTTGATGAAAATCCATTGCGTCCATTTATAAAATTCCGGATCGCTCGTCCTCACTTCGCGGCTCCAGTCAAATGACAAACCGAGTTTATCAAGCTGCCCGCGAAATGTTTCAATGTTTTTTTCTGTAGTGATCTTGGGATGTTGGCCGGTTTGAATGGCGTATTGCTCGGCAGGCAATCCGAATGAATCGTAACCCATCGGATGGAGCACATTGAATCCTTTTAATCTTTTGTAGCGCGCATAAATGTCACTGCCGATGTATCCGAGAGGATGACCTACGTGCAATCCCGCGCCCGACGGATAGGGAAACATATCGAGTACATAATATTTCGGTTTGGATGCATCAAGCTCGACACGATACACATCCTGCTCTTTCCAGAATTGCTTTATCTCTTCCTCAATTTTTTCAAAATCAAATTGCATTCGCTCTGAAAAAAAATTTTCACAAAAATAAGAAGCAAGGTGGGAAGTGACAGGAATGAAAAGCGTTCTGCTTCTCATGAATTGAGATCAACACTTTCCCCTGCTGTTGTTGAAAACAGAATCACGTACAATGAAGGGGCGGCAGATGCGTTCTCTATTTTCGCTGGAGAAATATTTTTCAAATTGTCAGAAAAGAAAAGATCAGTCCGGAGGTTCAAACCAAATTATGTGTACAGCATCATCAGCACTTCGCTCGTGCTGTTCATGCTGGGCTTGCTTGGATTTACTTTCAGCAGCGGGAAAAAACTTTCTGATCAGTTCAGGGAGAATCTCGAATTCACTGTGATCATTAAAGACAATGTGGACGAGAAAAGTATTCTCGATCTGAAGAAGCAATTAGAACAACAACCTTGGGTGAAGAGCGCAGATTACGTTTCAAAAGAGGAAGCCGCAAAAATTTTTACAAAGGAAACCGGAGAAGACTTCAAAGACCTGCTCGACTATAATCCGCTTTTTGCGTCCATCAACCTTAAGCTCCATTCTGAATATACAAGCCAGGATAGCATTGACAGGATTCAAAGCATCGTCACTACCCATCCTGAGGTAAGTGAATTTTACTACGAGCACCAGTTGGTGACCGTTTTGAACGATAATCTTCGCAAAATCGGATGGGCACTTATTATCATCAGCGCCATTTTGCTCATCATTGCGATTACAATCGTTGATTCGGCGATACGTCTTTCGATGTACAGCAACCGGCTGCTGATCCGGAGCATGCAATTAGTGGGTGCAACAAGATCATTCATCACTAAACCATTCTTGCGAAGAAGTATTACAAACGGTACCATTGCCTCCCTGATTGCGATTCTGTTGCTATTTCTCCTTATGCGAATTGCTGTTTCTCAAATCCCCGAGCTGAATGCGCTTCAGGACTTCAATATGATTGTTATCATCTTTGCCGGGCTTCTTTTGGCCGGTTGGATCTTCTCGTGGATGAGTACTCAGTTCGCGGTGAGAAAATATCTCAGAATGAAAATAGAGGAGCTGTATTAGTACATCCTTCTCATTTATATAAAACAACTAGCTATAAATTAGTAGCAAGAATCAAATTCGCCTTCAACTGAGAAAAATCATATGATCGCTATTAATAGGATTTTCATAAAAAACAGTATCTCCGAAAGTTTTTTCTTCTTAAATTTGTACCTGATATCAGTTTAGAAAAACACCAGATCTAACTCTGATAGGCTGTACCAAATGGGAAATTGATGTATTAGCATAGTACAGCTCACTATTTAAGTTTTACGAAGTATGAAAAAGATTCTTCTTTCTTTTTCTGTGTTTTGCTTTCTGTATTGGAAGGCGGCAGCAGTGAATTATCCGATGACGACGGGAACGTACACAGTCGATTGTTCGCTATCCAACAACTTTTTTGATTCAGGAAGCCAGCTGAATAATTATTCGAATAATGAAAGTTATACAGAAACTTTTACAAGCTCGAGTGGACAATCATTACGGTTTAAATTCAACTCGTTTTCAACACAGCAAGGAAATGATATTCTCACTATTTACGACGGCCCCAATACTTCTTCAACTGTAATTGGCCAATTTTCCGGAACAAATTCACCGGGAACAATTTTCTCCAGCACCTCATCCATTACCTTCAGCTTCACTTCAAATTCATCAACTACCAGCACAGGTTGGGCCGCATCAATAGCCTGTGTTGCAGCACCGCAGTCATATACAATGGCAAGCGGAACAGTGAATACTTGTGACGCAAGCTTCTATGATCCCGGTGGTTCTTCTTCTAGTTATGGGAACAATCTTAATATTACGGAGACTTTTACAAGTAATAGCTCAGGAAACTGCTTAACCTTTACACTTTATTCCATTAATATTGGAAGTGGTGACACGTTAAAGGTATATGACGGAACAACCACTACAAATCTTATTGAGTACTGGACTAACACAAATACGCTTCCTTCCTGGCCCCTGCTGTCGTCTTCAGGATCATTTACTTTTAAGTTCAGGTCCAACAATGTAAATAGCAACAATTCCGGCTGGTACGCTGTGTTGAGTTGCGATCCATGTCCGAGTGCTCTTGCTGCAACAGCAACTTATACAATGCCGACCTCTGCTATAGCAGGCTTATATCTGGGCGCGAATATGGTTACCACGTGCAGTGGTACAGTTACTGATGACGGTGGGTTGTCAGGAAATTATAGTAATAACATTGGTGGATCGAATGGTATTTATCGCGTTTTCTGTCCTAATACTGCTGATGATTGTATGAGAATTCAGTTTTACTCCATTGGCATTGCCTCATCCGACTATTTAAGTATTTACAACAGCGCATCTCAAGGTGCGAGTCAATCGGGATCAATCTTATTCAAAAAAATCACGAATGTCAATTGTTCAAGCTTCGATAATTGTATGGGTGCGGGATATGGGCCATTTACATCTTACGATCCAAGCGGTTGTTTATCTCTGATGTTTTACTCTGACAACTCAACGGTTAGTTCAGGTTTTTCTGCTACTTTGGATTGTGTGCCATGTGCGGATGGCCCGTCAGGAACTGACAATACTGACTGCAGTAATGCAACTGCATTGTGCAGCAGTTCTTCGCTTACTGCAGCTAGCCTCGGACCTGGATTGGTTTCGGAGGCAGGAGGTAGTTGCATTGGATCCGAGAATTATTCAAGCTGGTATAAGATCACTTTTTCTCATGGTGGAACTCTTGGGTTGTCCATCACATCAGTTAATTCAAGTGATGACTATGACTTTGTTTTGTACGGCCCAAATGCATCGTGCGGTTCTTTGGGTTCTGCAGTTCGATGCAGCTATGCAGGTACGAGTTACTATTCCATTGCAGGTGAAACCGGAATGGGTAATGGCGCAAATGATGTTAGTGAAAACTCCAGTGGAAATGGAGTTGATGGATGGGTACAGACTCTGAATGTGACAACCGGGCAAACCTACTATTTGCTGGTGAGCAAGTGGTCACCAGCCGGCAGCGGATTCACTCTGGCCTGGAATCTGACCAATGGTGCAACTCTTGATTGCACGGTTCTCCCGGTAACATTAACATCCTTTACCTGCACGCCGGACAATGGAATTATTTCGCTTGACTGGACAAGTGCAGCCGAAGTCAACAATGATCATTATTTAATTGAGAAATCCTCTGATGGAGAAAATTACTCAGTGTTCACTTCTGTTCCCGGCAAGGGAACAACCACACTTCCTTCTGAATATTTTGTAGCGGACTATCATCCGTTTCCGGGTGACAACTATTATCGCCTGAGCCAGGTTGATAAAGACGGAACTCAGGAAATTCTTAAAACCACTGTATGCAGTTCTCCTGTTATAAATGAAGAAGTGACTTTTGAAGTATATGATATGAGCGGAAGAAAAATTTATTCATCAAAGATCAATTTGTCAGATTTCAATTCTGCGCTTCATGCTATTGACTTATCAAGCGGCGTTTACATCACTGCTATCATTCACGGAAATGGCCTGGTAGATCTCTCTAAGTACCTTAAGCTTTAATTTCTGCCATTAACCTTTTTCTAACCGCTCGCTTGTTTTATGAATGATGGAGAAGTGCGATATTCGCTCCCTCAAAATAGAATTGCCTCATGGCAAAGCAGCAGAACAAAAGTGAAAAGCAAGTAAAGAAGCAGGCACCGTCTTCTCCGCCGGTTAATTTTCTGTTTGAAAAAAGAAATTACGTTATACTTCTCATTGGAATCGGCCTGTTGGCTGTCGGATTTTTACTCATGACGGGCGGAGCACAACCTCCTGACAAGTTTGATCCGAGTGTAATTTACAGCTTCAGAAGGACTACACTTTCCTCACTTGTAGTTGTCATTGGTTTTTTGGTAGTGTTGTACTCAATATTCGCGAAGCATAAAGAGGAGTCAAAGCCGAATCAAAACGAGCTTGCTAAATAAATTGCGCTTGTTGAACTCTTAACGAGATTCGAATCCAACTGTATCTCACTTCGGTGGAGACAGAGAATCTGGTTTGCTGTCTTCCTTCAAATCCAGGCGAACATCTGACTTTCGTGAAATGCCAACAGATTTTTTTTGAGGTGCTACGATCATTACTCTTGAAGCATTATCCTGCGAAATGCCATAGCTGTTTTGGCCTGATAAATTCTCAATTACAATATTTCTTGGTGCAGCATGTGTCTCAACATGCTTTTGCAATATAAATAAGTGATGAACGCTGTCGAGCTTTAAATTTTGCTGAGCCAAACCAGGATTGATCCAACAGATCAATATCAAAGTAATCGCGATTCTCATGTAAACTATTTTACCAGGATATCACCACTTCTCCGTCACCTCCTGGATAAACGATATTATTCACTGTATCGGTATAGCCACCGATTCCAATTCCAGTAATGTAATCCGTGTCGCTTGAATTTGGAGGAAGAGTTGATACAGTTCCCGATGAGCCGTGAGTACCTTGTGTATTCGCAACAGTCCCGCTCAATCCTCCAACATACGAAGATCCTCCGCCTCCGCCGCCAGATTTCTTGGTTCCATTGCTTCCGGCTCCACCACCACCACCACCATAATATCCTCCACCTCCGCCTCCACCTGCATAGGTAGGTGATGCAGTTGAGCCGATGCCTCCGTAATATTGAATCCCTGTGCTTCCGTTGCCGCCAGTTCCTGTTCCCCCTGTTCCTCCGGCCGTCTGGCTTCCGCCTCCCGCGCCTGTAGTAACCGATGAACCTGTTTCGCCTGTTGAACCACCACCACCACCACCATAGGCTAATGTTGTGTTATAGTACTCTCCTGCTCCGCCACCGCCACCGCAAATCACAAGATAAGTTCCGGAAAAAGTCTGTATGGATGTCATTCCTCCCCCGCCTCCGGCATAGTAGTAACCGCCATCTGCACCTCCACCAAAATAATAATTACCACCATATGAATAATTAGTTCCGCCGGCTCCTATATTTATCAGCAAGTTTTCACCCGGAGTTACAGTAAGTGTTCCTGAAACATAACCACCGGGGCCACCCGGTGAGTACCCCGTTCCCCAACCGGGACCGCCGCCACCACCCCAAAGTTTTACACTGATTGAGGTAACACCCGGCGGAACTATGAAAGCCTGCCCCCCACCGGTATACGTGAATATTTGTTTGGTAAACGCGCTCGTTGTATTAGCAATTACATTCCATGTTGTTGTGCTGCCCGAGCTTCCATTACTTATGATATGTAAAAAACCAAATGCAACAACAGTAACCGATGAAGATCCATCGATAAGTTCTGAGCCATTCGCTGCGACCGTTAAGGAGTACGAACTGTAATTTTTAATTACATACTCACGACCCTTGAAATTGCCGGTACCCACTATTGCTGCGGGTAAAGTGAATGTTCCATTAGAATTTCCGGAATATTGAACAAAGTGATCGGTACTAAGTAAGGTATAGCTTGATGAACTTATACTGTTATACTTAGCCGCGAAACTACCTTCAATATGGAGCGTGCTCCCGGGAGTGCTGGTATTGATTCCAACATTTTGTGACTGAGCCGAGAAAGCAAATGCGAATAGAATTGCACACGCAATGGAGGAAATATAACGTGTCATGTCCTGAAACTATTTGGTGTTCCTTCAAAGTTAGAAACAATAAACCAATTAAAAAATATTTTGCATGGTTTATTTGAAAAAGTTTTATCTTGGCTGAGGTTTCAGCGATAACTTCTTAATGGCTCTATTACAATATTTCAAAAAAATAATCCCGCTTACTATTTGCATCCTGTGCAATAGAGAGAATCTCATCGCACAGGATCTACTTTATCTGTATGGATCCGGCTCATCACCCAATCTCACCATTCAATCCGGTGCAAACGTCTATGTCGGAGGGGGCTTCGTAGCTAACTCCGGTGCTTACGGAATGCAACTCGATGGAAATTTATACCTGGGAAACACAAATGGGGCAATCACCGCTAATTGGACTGATAATATGGCATCAACTTCAATTCTAATTACCAGCACCGGCACTGTTTATCTTCAAAGCAATAATGGACAAAGTGTTAGCGGTCCCACAAGGTTCTACGATTTGTATCTGAATAATTCAAGCGCAAATACCAGCGGCATACAAATGCAGAGTAATCTGGAAGTGCGCAACCAGCTTACTTTTAATGACGGACTCCTCTGCGCTAACAGCTACAGTATGCTATTGAGCAGTAATTCTGCAAGTGCTGTTGTCATTGGTGCAAGCAATACCTCAACATACAGTAACAGTTGGATCTACGCCAGTTATTCCGGAGGAGAATTGGATCGCGAAGTCACAGCTAACGGCACGTATGATTTTCCGGTTGGAAGTTCATCGGCGCCTCAACTTTTTCAAGCGATAACCTCTTCTACTTACTCGGGTATAACAAGACTCAGTGCATCATGGGAGTCTAATATTTCAGGAGGCACAAGCCCAATATCACTTACCGAATGCGGCACGTCATACAATCAACTAGCTAGTGGTGGCGAATGGCATTTGCGTCCGGCAAATAACGGAACTTATGGATCAGGAACACTGAGTAGCGGAACTCTTTCGTTAGGCGCTTGGAATCTCAGCACGTTCACAGGCTTAGTGGATAACAAGTTTGCATTACTTCAGAGATCTAACGGTAATTCACTAATCTCAGGATGGCAAGTTCCAACTCCCGGCTGTACATCTCTTGCATCGATTAATACCGTTGGAAGGACTGTGACAGGTAACGAAGCAAAAAGAAACAATCTTACAACTTACAGCGATGCAACAAGTCAATGGGCCATCGGAATGTCACTCTATGTTTTGCCGATTGAACTTCTCAGCTTAGCAGGATACAATCAAGATGAAGTCAACGTGCTTAACTGGACCACTGAATCAGAATACAACAGCGACTATTTTGACGTGGAAAGAAGTGAGGACGGGGTAAACTTTTCAAGCATCGGCCGTGTGAATGCTTCAGGATTCTCTACCACAGCTCAAAATTATTCCCTGACCGATTTTCATCCATGGCAGAGAATGAATTACTATCGGCTGAAGATGTTCGATCAGGATAATTCTTACAAATATTCTAATGTCATTCTTATTATGCTTAGCACTGTTCGACCGGATGAGATTGTGACGGTCGTTGGACCTAATCCTGTGATCAACGAGATTAACATGGAATTCCATTCACAACAGCATGAGTCAATTGCAATTGATCTGACGGATGAATTGGGAAGAATTTTAAGTACACAAACCAATGAGATTCCGGCAGGCGCAAGCTTTTTCACCTTGAATGTTTCTCATCTTCCTGTTGCCGTCTATTTCTTGCACATTCGGCATCTTGAGCAAAACACTTCTGAATTATTCAAGATTGTAAAGGTTGATTGAAGCGATTGCTGCTTTATTTGCCGCCTCATTTTCCGGAAACTAATATCAATTCTCTGAAGGCAGATATTAAAATGTGGCTTCGCATGAAGCTCTACATTAATTACATTTGCGGCGCTATAGAACCCTTGTGGAGGAATGCTTCGTGAAAAACTTCGTTTCTACTCGTTAATAAATCTGATTGGAGACCTTGCACTGCTGATTCTTTCCTTCCTGATCGGCTACCTGCTTAACTGGCATCATTTCAATCCGAACTTTCCGATTTTCTTTTTTAAGATCTCGACTGCGCTCATTGGCGGATGGTTGCTCATTGCATTTATCATCCAGCTTTATTCTCCAAAACGTTTCGAGCAATTTGAAAAATCCTTTTCAAAACATTTTCAGGCGATTCTTTTTCACTCGATGTATCTGTCCTTCGCCGTTCTGCTTTTCAAAGATTTCCAGGTGAGCAGAATTCTTTATATATATGGCTATCTCACATTTGCTATTCTTGATACGCTCATGAGGCTTGGCCTCCTAATCGTGTTGCGTCGCGAGCGTGAATCGGGGATCAATACATTCAAAGTGATTGTGGTAGGCGGAGATGCGATGGGAAAAAGAATGTACGATACGTTGAAAGAATACACTGGCTATGGATTTAAGCCACTTGGAATTTTTGATGACCGCATTCCCAACAATGCGGATTATTCGCTCGATGGAACGGTTGAAGATGCCAAACGATTCGCACTCGATAATAAAATCGATGAAATTTTTTGCGCACTGCCGTTGCGCGATAAGGACCGTGTTACATCACTGCTTCGCTTCGCTGAAGAAAATCTTATTCGTTTTAAAATTGTGCCTGATTTCAGCGCGTTTAATAACCGCAATGTGCATGTGGACTTTTACGGGTACTATCCGGTGATTTCTCTGCAAACTGAACCGCTCGAAAATATTTTCAACCGTATTTTGAAACGAAGCTTCGATATTCTTTTCTCTTCACTGGTAATTGTGTCCATTTTGAGCTGGCTTATTCCGCTCGTGGCTTTACTGATTAAAACGGAGTCGAAAGGGCCGGCATTTTTTCTGCAAAATCGGTCGGGCCGGGGATACAAAACATTCCGTTGTTTTAAATTCAGAACCATGACTGTGGTAGAAAGCGATGACCAATACACGCAAGCCACAAAAGATGATGTCCGAATTACGAAGGTGGGTCGCTATTTGCGTCGGTTTAACATCGACGAGCTGCCTCAATTCCTTAATGTTTTCCTTGGCGAGATGAGCGTTGTTGGTCCGCGACCGCATCCCATTAAATTAAACGAAATGTACCGTCCTATTATGGAGCGTTATATGTCACGACATTTGGCAAAGCCCGGCGTAACCGGTCTTGCTCAAGTGCGAGGATTGCGAGGGGAAACAGCCGATCCTGAATTAATGAACAAGCGTGTTCTTGCAGATGTGTTCTATATCGAAAACTGGAGTTTCCTTCTCGACATAAAAATAATTTTGCTCACGGTTTGGAATATGATTCGCGGTGAAAAAATGGCATATTGATTTCCTGTTCAGGAAAAATTCCGGCATGTCCAAAGCATCTTTCTATCTTTCGCCCGCAGAGTGAATTCCAATTCTCATAAAATAAATTTTTCACTGATCGGATTCGGCCAGATCGGAAAACGCCACGCACAAATCATCCATGATCATCCGCGGGCACGGTTGGCAGCTATTGCCGATATCGATATTTCACTGCGCGAGATGGCTGAGAAAAATTTCGGCGCAACTTTTTATTCGTCTGAAGAAGAATTGCTCAGCTCCCTGCAGACTGATGTAGCTGTGATTGCAACACCGAATGGACTTCATGCCCGACAGGCAATTGAGGCCCTTGAGCATGGGTGCCACGTGGTGATAGAAAAACCGATGGGGCTTACAAAAGCAGAGTGTGAATCTGTTGTTCATAAGGCACTTCAAAAAGCACGTTTAGTTTTTTGCGTAATGCAGAATCGATACTCTCCTCCTTCAAAATGGTTGAAGGAAATTGTTTCGCAGAATGTGTTGGGACGAATTTTCATGGTGGAAATAAACTGCTTCTGGAATCGGGACGATCGATACTACAAAGCCAATGGTAAGACTGAAAAAAATTGGAAAGGAAGTAAGGCACTCGACGGCGGCCCGCTCTTTACCCAGTTCAGTCATTTTGTCGACATGATGTACTGGCTTTTCGGAGACATACGAAACCTGCAAGTGCACACCGGAAATTTCTCGCACACGCATTCAACAGAGTTCAGCGACGATTGCGGTTTCATCACGTTTGAGTTTCTCAGCGGTGCTTTGGGCTCATTCAATTATTCTACATCTGTGTGGGATAAGAACTTTGAAAGCAGCATAACTATCATCGCCGAAAACGGCACTGTAAAAGTCGGCGGGCAGTACATGGAGCACATTGAATTCTGCCATGTAAAGGATTATCAGATGCCTGAACTTCCGCCATCGAATCCACCGAATGAGTATGGCACACACCGGGGCAGTGCAGCAAACCATCAATTCGTAATCGAAAATGTGATTGACACCATCAGCGGGAAATCTTCGATTACAACAAATGCACTAGAGGGAATGAAAGTGGTGGAAATAATTGAACGCATCTACGAATTACAGCAGAAGTAATTTCTTTGCCATAGAATTTCTCCGTTAGGCAGTTCTCAACCGCGTCAATAATTCATCCCTGAAATTTCTGCTCACTGGGATTTGCTTGCCGCGGATAGTGAGGTGATGAAAATTGATTGACTCCACCCAATCAAGATTCACAACATAGCTGCGATGAACCCGAAAATACCTCTCAGGATTGAAGTACTGCAGAAATTGATGGAGCGAACTGCGCACGAGATAAATCTTGTCAGACGATGTAGCCACTTTCACATAGATGTGATCGCTCTCGAGATAAAGAATTTCCCTGAACGGCACTTTGTAAAATGAATTTCCTTCTTTAATAAATAAAGAATCATTGAGGAAGTAATTATTGCCTTCAAAGCGCCTGAAGTTATCGGTCGAACTGTTGCCTTTCGATCGAAGGTAATTGCTGAACGCAATTTCGATTGTAGTGTAAAGATCATCTTTTGTGAATGGCTTCATCAGGTAGCCGGCGGGTGAAGTTTGCTTCGCACGTTCTACGCTTACTGTTTCAGAATTACCGGTAAGATAGATGAACGGTATCTGAAAATTTTCATTCACATAATTTGCAAGATCAATTCCGTCATTATCTCCCTTGATGCGGATGTCAAGCATTAGTAAGTCAGGATGTTCAGCTTCAATCATCGCAATAGCTGATTCAAAAGTGGAAACAGCCGGAGTTACTTCATAACCCAGTTGCTTGAGGGATGAGCCAATACTCTCAGCAATAATCATCTCGTCTTCAACAATTCCTATTCTTAGCATGCGGGCGTGATTTAGAAAAATCTATACGACAGATAATAAATGATTAATACAATTATTGACGTAAAAAACCAATTTTTGTTTCACGATCCGAACAATCCGGTTATTAAAAAATCGTGACTTAACTTTCTGGTTTCCTGAAGAAGACTCTGAAGACATTTCCCTTGTCGTATAAATATTCAGTTCTTCCGCTGAGTTGTTGACTCAGTCCTTTTATAAGTCGCGTACCAAAGGTAGGTGATGAATTGTTTATTTCAAACTCCCCGCCCAAACTTTCTCCGTTATCCCGGTAAACAAGGCCCATTTCATTTTCGGATTCGGGTGGCATACTAATGGTTATTTTCACATCATTGTTGTCTGTAGAAATATTTTTTAATGAAGCATTGAATATCTCATTAACAATTAAGCCTAATGGAATTGCAGTATCTACGTTAAGAAATAATTCAGGAAAATCAATTACCGCTCGAGAAGCGACTTGCGGAAGCCCCTTAGAGGCGCAAAGATTCTCTAAAAGCTGCTTCAAAAATTTCCCGAAATCGATTTCTGTATAGCCATCGCCATAGGAAAGTCCACGGTAGACTAGCACCATCACCTGAAATCTTCCGAAGCCCTCGAGGAGTTTTTCTTTCAGTGAATCATCCTCTTCATTCATCAGCTGCAATTCAAACAGCGAGCTGATAATCTGCAAATCATTCTTTGTTCGATGAAAAATTTCTCTGATTTGCGTATCCTTCTTTTCAGCCACGTCTTTTTGCTTTTCAATCATGTTCGAAGCATCCTTTTCGATACTCATCTTAATTCAAGCGGTTGCTAAATTAATTTTTGCTACATGAACAGCTCACGAAATTATACTGTGGCTCATTAATCGGAGGAAATCAAAAATGCATTTCTCCCGCGCCATTACTCGATTGTGAATTATAAAACGTTGCATTCAGGCCTGTAGTTTCAAAATAAGCTGTTGTTACTTGCTGCCGGAATTTCTCTATTGCATCCCTTCTCACCAAATTGATTGCACAACCGCCGAAACCGGCGCCGCTGATTCTTGAAGCAAGGCATCCGTCAACCGACCTCGCCGAATTCACAATTGCTTCAAGCTCATCGCATGAAACTTCATAGTTGTCGCGCAATGAGGCATGGGAAGCATTCATCAGTTGAGCAAGCTCCGCAATATTGGCATCAGCCAATGCTGCAGCGGCTTTCTTCACCCTTTCATTTTCAAACACAACGTGTCGTGCACGTTTTCTTGTGTTCTCATCTGCAAACCAATGTTCGATCATTTCAAATTGTTTGGGTAATGCATCAGCCAGATGACTGACGTTCAAAAGGCGTTGCATGGTCTTCAACGCAAGCCCGCACTCGCGATGTCTTTCATTGAAAAATGAAGTGGTGAGTCGCCTGGGTTTGTTTGTATCTGATATGATGAAAAGGTAATCTTGGCTTAAAATGGGAACGTACACAAAATCCTCCGTTGCACAATTGAGAAACAGGGCATGATCTTCCTTTCCAAACACTGCTGCAAACTGATCCAGGATGCCGCATTGAACTCCAACAAATTCGTTTTCGGCTTTCACGGAAAGAAGCGCAAGTTCATGAGCGGAGAGATTTGTCTGAAACAAATCGTTTAGCGCAAAAGCCGTTGCTATTTCAATCGAGGCTGAAGATGAAAGGCCGACGCCGATTGGTAAATCTCCGGTGAACAGCATTTCAAATCCATGGTCAACTTCTGTCAGCTTCCTGAATCCGGAAATTACACCTAAAGGATAATTCCACCATTCATTGGCATTCCTCATCAATATATTTTCAAGATCAACTTCTATAGTAGAATTGAACTGTTGCGATGCTAGTTTTATTAGGCGATCATTTCTTCTTCGAACAAGAAGATAAGTGCCAAGCGCGAGAGCAAACGGAAGAACATATCCACCATTATAATCGAGATGCTCACCAATAATATTTACACGGCCGGGGGAAAAATACATTCGCGCCTTGTCTTCACTTTCTCCGAACTTTTTTCTGAATTCCAGATAAAAATGCTCTGCGTTCATTGCCGGACTAAATATTCTATGCCGAAAATATAATCTGAATTAAGTTTCCATTTCTGAAGAGAAAATTTTTTTCAGAGATATTTACAGCGTGATAATTAATTTTTCTCAATGAAAATTGTTACAGTAGTCGGTGCAAGGCCACAATTCATTAAAGCGGCGGCAGTAAGCAGAATCATTCGCCGGCATAATGATGTGAAAGAGGTCCTTGTTCACACCGGTCAGCATTTCGATGATAACATGTCAAAGATTTTTTTTGAAGAGCTTGAAATCTCCGCGGCTGATTACAATCTCGGCATCAACAGTCTTAATCACGGCGCAATGACCGGAAGAATGCTTGAAGCGGTTGAAGATGTTCTCCTCAAAGAAAAACCCGATTGGGTTTTGGTTTACGGCGACACGAATTCAACAATTGCAGGAGCACTGGCTGCAAAAAAAATTCATCTCCGTGTGGCTCATGTGGAAGCCGGCATGCGCAGCTTTACTATGAAAATGCCGGAAGAAATCAATCGCGTACTCACCGATCGCATTTCCGATTTGCTTTTTTGCTCAACTGACGAAGCTGTAGAAAATTTGAAACGGGAAGGATTCAAAGAATTCGATTGCCGGATTATTCGCTCCGGCGATGTGATGTTTGATGCCGCTCTCTATTATGCAGAAAAAGCTCAGAAGGTTTCTTCGATCATGAAAAAAATTCCATTCACTGAATTTGTGTTATGCACACTGCACAGAGAGGAAAATGTGAATGACAAGGATACATTTAGAAAAATCCTGAACACACTCTCAATTGTTCACCGTGAAATTCCTGTTGTAATGCCTTTGCATCCCCGAACACAAAAGGCAATGGAACAACTCGGAAATAAGATTCCTCTCCACTTCATAAAGCCGGTCGGGTATCTGGATATGCTACAACTCATGCAACATTGCAGGCTCGTGATTACTGACAGCGGAGGATTACAGAAGGAAGCATTTTTCTTCAGTAAATTTTGCATCACCCTGCGAGAAGAAACTGAATGGGTGGAACTTGTCGATCTGAAAGTAAACCGCACTGTGGGTGCTTCAGAAAAAAAAATTCTTAAAGCCTTTCATTCCTGTTCTGGAAAGCCCATGAAAACAAAAGCATTTCCCTATGGAAAAGGAAATGCTTCTGAAAAAATTGTGAAGGAATTGATCGCTATCGGATGAGTGTTACACTGCCGTGCAATGAAAATGTTTCTCCGCTAATGAATTTTCCAGTGAGGTAGTAAACATAAACTCCTACGGGCTGTGGCTTTCCGTCGAACGTGCCATCCCATCCATCGTGAATATCGCCGGAGTTTTTGCTGAACACTTGTTCGCCCCAGCGGTTGAAAATGATGAAATCAAAATCCTGAATTGTACTTCCGAGAGGCCGGAAGAAATCATTTTTACCATCACCATTGGGCGAGAAAGCCGAAGGCAGCAACATCACGCAATGATTTTTGAAAAACACACTATCATAACCTGAACAACCGTTGTTGTCCACCTTGACCCAGACTGTCGCATCCGTATCCGGCATTACGAAAGTGATGCTTGAAGCCGTTTCGCCGGTTGACCACAAGTAAGATGTTCCTACTGCATTTGCATCAAGCAATTGAATTTCGCCACCGCACAAAACTGTGTCGGATCTTAATTGCGGATTAGGAACACTGTAGACATCGAACACAGCAGAATCACCTCCGGAACCACAGAAACTGTCAGTGATTGAAACATAGATGTGATAGGTTCCCTCTGAACTATAAATGTGAGTTGGATTTTGCACATCAGATGTTCCGCCATCGCCGAAAATCCAATTCCACTGAGCGGGATTACCGATTGAATGATCAGTAAATGAAAGCTCCTGCCCTACGCAATAAGGCGGTGACGGGAATGAAACACTCACTTGAATATTTGGATGAACTGAAATTTGCTGTGTCGTTGTCGCAAAACAAGTTGGAGAAAGTTTAATCGTCAAACTCACTGTATAATCTCCGGGACCAGAATAAAGATGCGTCGGATTCTGAGCGGTTGAAGTATTGCCATCTCCGAAATCCCATGCATAGCTCTGAATATTACCTGATGAAAGATCATGAAGTGAAACAGTTGATCCATCACAAACTAATCCAGGTGTATAACTAAACGCCACATTGTACACCGGCGCCGTAATCACGTACGTATGCGTAAGTGTGCAACCAAATGCATTGGTGACATGAACCGTGTAGCTGCCTGGTGCAAGATTGGTCAGTGAATCGCTAAGACCTGTACTAATCTTTAGTGTATCGTTGCTTGCATTAGTCCATACAAAAGTGTATGGTCCTGAATTATCTGTCGGAGAAACATATGCGATCCCGTCATTTGCATTTTGACACGATAAATTCACTGTGTCATAAACTGCAGGTATTGCACCAACAACAATAGTGACCGTGTCAGCTGAAAATCCACAAGAGGCAGTTGTGACAATGTAAGACGTTGTCTGTTGCGGATTCACTGTGATGTTGTATCCGTCGCCGACGGAATTTCCTGCTAAATCAGTCCAGTGCGGAATCCCTGCCGCAAAGGGTACCGGCGCATAAGGTATCGACGCGTAACTGTATGAAGTATCGTTAACCGGCGTGAACCGATACGCATCATTGAATGCAGTCCACTGATCAGGATAATTTCTTCCGGCAATCACTGTTGCATGTGTTCCCGTGGCATCTTGCAAGCCTTCAATGGCAGCACCGTTGTTCCATTCACTTCCATCCCAGCACAATCTTTTCGCTCCTAAATGCATTTCAATAGTATTGCTCCCTTCAAACAAAACAATTTGTCCTGTGAAAAGCGTATCCCAGCACCAGTAATATGGCACTGAACAAAAATTGAAAACGAAAAATCGATTGGGTGCAGTGCCAAATGTGCCAAAGCCCATTGAGCCATATGGTGGTACTGCAGGATCAACATCTTGCCATGGTCCCATGACTGCGTTCGTAGGGTTAAGCGGAGAAGGAATTGCATTGTTGATTGGCCATGGTGAATAGGTCAATGAATCTTCGAGGTTGCCGAATGAAATGTAGACGTTTGTGGAAAGCAAGCATTGAGTGTAAGTATTTCCATAAAATGTGAATGGGAAACCAAGATCTACGACCTGGCTGTAGGTATCATCAAGAATACTCAGCAATGAACCCTGTGAACCTGAATCAACATAGCAGGAGAGATTGACCGGACTACCTGGCAGGCAAATAAAGGTGTCGCAACAAGCATGAATCACCTGCTGCCCGGAAACGGTTTTAATCAGCGTAAAGAATGAAAATAAGATCGGTATTACTTTTCTCATCGTGAATAAATTCAGTGCGCTAAAATTAACCAATTCACTTTAGTGAGGCCTCACGAACAATTCTCAATATGTCGAAATATTCAACATCATCAACAAAGTGATTTAAGCAGAAATTAAGACAAAAGGTGGGAAGCGGGTCTTCTACCTGATCAATGTCACGTTACCTTGTTGCTTAAACGTTTCACCGCTGATGAATGTCCCTGAGAGTAAGTAAACATAAACACCAACGGGTTGCGGTTTTCCGTTAAAAGTGCCGTCCCATCCATCATGAATGTCGCCTGAGTTTTTGCTAAAAACTTGCTCACCCCAGCGATTATAAATGATGAAATCAAAATCCTGAACCGAGCTTCCCAGCGGCCGGAAAAAATCATTCTTGCCGTCACCATTCGGAGAAAAGGCAGATGGCAACAACATCACACAATTATTTTTGAAAAACGTGCTATCATATCCTGAACAACCGTTGTTAAAAACTTTCACCCAAACAAGAGCATCCGTGTCCGGCATCACGAAGGCAATGCTCGAAGTGGTATCACCTGTTGACCACAAGAATGAAGCTCCCTCAGTATTGGCATCAAGAAGTTGCGTTTCTCCTGTACACAATACCGTGTCTGAGCGCAATTGAGGGTTAGGCAGTCCGTAAACATTAAGCACAGTCGAATCGCTGCCTGCCCCGCAGAAGCTGTCAGTAACGGAAAAATAAACATGATAAATTCCTTGTGAAGAATATGCATGTGTAGGGTCTTGCACAGTAGAGGTTCCTCCATCGCCGAAGCTCCAGTTCCACTGTGACGGACTTCCTGTTGAATTATCTGCGAATGTAATTTCCTGACCCACGCAAAAAGGAGGTGACGAATACGAAAATGCTGCCGAAAGATTTGCATGTACTGTAATTATTTTCTGTATTATCTGATAGCAATATGTAGATGACTGCACCTTTAAAGTAACAGTATAAGTGCCCGGCTGTGAGTAGTAGTGAGAAACGCTCCCGGGAAATGTGGAATATCCGCCATCGTCGAAAACCCATAGGTAACCTTCAATACTTCCCGAAGAAAGATCGGTGAAGTAAACCGTATCGCCTTCACAAATCAATTGGGGAGAATAGGAATATGCACCATTGAAAAATGCAGGTTGAGTAATTGTGATTGTATCAGATCGGGAGCAGAAGTTAGCATCAGTCACTGTGAAAGTGTATGTGCCAGCGCAAAGTGTGGTGTCGAACGCTGTAGCATTTCCGTTGCTCCAGTTATAAGTGTAAGGTAATGCTCCACCAGTCACTGTGGTAAATATCGTTCCGTTACAATAGCTATAACATGATGCATTTGTACTCGTATCGTGTAGCTGCACCGGATTATCATAACTCAGGTTGAAGGTGTCGCGTATATCGCACCCACCGCTATCCTTCACACTCACTATGTAAATACCTGCTGAAAGTCCGGACAAACTCGATGTTGTATCACCGTTCGGTTGCCAAGTAAAATGAACAGGCCCTGAAGAGCTGTCAATGGCCAGAGATATTGCGCCATTATTATTCAGGCAAGTTGGATTTGTAACGTTACTGGTGAAATGCAATTTGCACGCATTACAATACGCGTTGCACATATTGAATGTATCGCCTGGACATGTATTGCTCGACCACGATCCTCCTGTTCCGTCACCAATAGCTGTTGCGTAAACACTTAAACTTTGATTATTACATCCCACTGCAACCTGAATTGAAAAGCAAAACGTCCAAACATAATTAGTGCAATTGTCACCGTAATTATTTCCGGGAATTCCATCAAGCGTGAGCCCTGGATTACCCAGTGGTGAATCATAAGAAAAGCAGGGGCCAAAGGTTAGACCCGTATTTGTTGATGTGGAAGTACTGTAAAGAGCCCAGTTCCCCTGCCCGTCACAACCCGTCGGTACGCTGATAGCAGTAAGAGTGGAAGTATCCCAACCCGGACCAAAAGTCAAATTGAGATCATGGAACCAATTTGAATTGCATTGATTGTAATTGGTCATCGTATAGCAGAATGTGACAACCGTTCCGCTGTTATAGTGACCATCTACAGGTGCAGGATCAACTGTGTATGATTGTGTGCCGAGACATTGAACTGATGATCCATCGCATTGGCCAAAAACATTCTTAGAAAAAATAAAAATCAGAAAAAAATAAAGGCAGAATTTTTTCATTATGTGAGTTGGTTATACAGATGATAGGGGAAAGATAAAAAGAAAACGGATTGCTCAAATATTTTTCAAGCAAAAAATTAACTTCAGAAAAAGTTATGCTGACTGCGGAAGCATCCGGCTTTCTATGAGATGATGGAAGTGAAACGGTTTTACCGATCGCCAATTGACATCGCTGAATTGTTCTCCCGAGAGTACAAAGCGGTTGAGATGCACTTGATTCATTTCTTTCAAAACATGTTCACGAAAATTGATGAGCGCAATCCAGCCTCCTGAATCCTGAATGTCTTCTGCCCATTCTTCATAGTAGCAGTCATCAGATTCATGAAAATTCAAAACGTTCTCGCCGATCAAAACAAATTTGTAAATGTCATTTTGAATGAACGGATCGATCACTTCACGTTTGAGAAACATAATGTCATTGTTGATCGCATCGTTCCATTCGCCTATTAATTCAATGATCACAAAATGGTGTTTGTAGTCGGCGAAAAGTATCTTCAGGTATAAGGTGGGCGAACCGAAGTAATCCCACTGGGGATGGATGTAGAAATTATAGATCGTGTTAGTGAATTCAAACTCACTGTACTCGCGGCCATAGAAGGGGGACAGTTCGTCTTCTTCGGAGACGTACACATCACGCCAGCTGTAATAGGGTTCAATGTCATGCATAAAAATTCACTGCCTCATCAAAAAAAATTTTCTGTTCATACGTGCAATGTTCGGAAATTCTTCAATTACTCAACAACATTTTTATCGATTGGGAATTTTCTTTTGAGCCTGCAACACTTTCCTTACGCTGCCGTATTCAAGCAAAATGTGCCGAGCGCGCTTATAGTCCCACGCAAAAGTTTTCATCAACATCTTCGTGCCGCGATCAATCAGTTTCTCATTCGTGAGTTGCATATCCACCATCTTGTTGTCAAACACTCTTCCCAACTGAATCATCACGGAAGTACTGATCATATTCAGAATTAATTTCTGAGCTGTGCCAGCTTTCATTCGTGTGCTGCCTGTTACAAATTCAGGCCCAACAATCACTTCAACCGGAAAATCTGCTGTTGCCGCTAATTCACTTCCCGGATTGCAAGTGATGCAACCAGTAGTGATGTGCTGTTCTTTACATCTTTTGATTGCACCGATCACGTAAGGTGTAGTTCCCGAAGCTGTAATTCCAATTACAACATCATTTTCAGAAACTGAATGCTCTTGTAAATCTTTCCAGCCTTGCTCCGGATCATCTTCAGCAAATTCTTTTGCTTTCCGAATGGCACCATCCCCGCCGGCAATCAAACCAATCACCCATCCGTGCGGCGCTCCGAAGGTTGGAGGAAGCTCTGATGCATCCACAATTCCAAGCCGGCCGCTCGTTCCTGAACCGAGATAGAAAAGTCGTCCGTCATTTTTCATTTTCGTTACAATTGCTGCAACTAATTTCTCAATTTGAGGAATCACTTTTTCAACAGCATCAGCGACACCCTTGTCTTCCCGATTAATATTCACGAGCAAATCATGAATGCTCATCTCCTCAAGTCTTGAATAAGGAGATGATTCTTCCGTAGTCTTTTTCACTGAATTCATCTATGCAAAGTTAGTGTTCAACGAATCAATCTTCTCACGTGAACGCAAATGCTCATTCCTTCGTTTCTTTGCCAACCAAATTTCTCGAAGATAAATGAACCGACGATTAGCAATCTGGTTGCCGCTGGTCATGGCTGCTGTAATGGCGCTGGGTATCCAGATTGGATTGATGCTGAAAAATTCAAAACAAACAACTTTATTTTCTACAAGTAAACTGAATACGCTTGAAGAAGTGCTTGACTATGTGCAAGCGAAATATGTTGATACGGTGAACGTGAGTAACCTTCAGAATAGCGCGATCAGTGATGTGCTCGAGCAACTTGATCCGCACAGCACTTTCATTCCTGCAAAAGATCTCACGAGCGTTAATCAGGAGCTGGAAGGAAGCTTTGAAGGAATTGGAATCGAATTTTTCATAGTGTCCGATACCATTTCCGTAGTATCTGTGATCAGTGGCGGGCCTGCAGAACAAGTGGGCGTTCAGCTTGGCGACAAGATCATATCGATCAACGACACTGTGTTTTCAGGAAAGCATATTGAAGACGTAGATGTAGTGAATCACCTGCGCGGACAGAAAGGAAGTAAAGTCACTATTCAGATAAAGAGAAAAGGAGTGCCGAAGCTTTTAAGCTTTACCATTACACGTGATAAAATTCCGATGTACAGCCTCGATGCATCGTACATGATTGATGCAACAACCGGCTACATCAAGATCAACCGCTTCAGCGAAACAACTTATGATGAGTTCATGGCTGCACTGAAAAAACTCAAAGACTCAGGAATGAAACGGCTTGTAATCGACCTGCGTCAAAACGGAGGCGGATTGCTCAATGCAGCTACTGATGTGATCGATGAATTGCTCGACCAGGATAAACTCATGGTGTACACGAAAGGCCGTGTGTATTCACGGCTTGATTACAAGACAAAAATCCAGGGTGAATTTGAACAGGGACCGCTCGCCATCCTTATTGACGAAGGCACTGCTTCTGCAAGCGAAATCCTGGCCGGCGCCATTCAGGATTGGGACCGCGGAATTATTGTTGGCAGAAGATCTTTCGGAAAAGGATTGGTGCAGGAGCAATACGGATTGAGTGATGGTTCAGCATTACGTCTTACGGTTGCAAAATATTATACGCCTTCAGGCCGATGCATTCAGAAACCTTATGATCACAACATCAATGATTATTACGGTGAAGTTTTAAACCGATATCACAGCGGAGAAGAATTGAATGAAGACAGCATTCATCTCAACGACACCATGAAATATTACACCTCCAGAGGCCGCGTGGTTTATGGGGGCGGCGGAATAATACCCGATGTTTTTGTGCCTCTCGACACATCAAACAACAACAATCCATTTTTGAACTCTGTACTAAACCAGGGTCTGATCCAACAGTTCTCATATTCATGGTATCAGAATCATCAGACCACGTTAAGTGAATTTTCCTCTCTTGATCAGTACCGTCACAATTTTTCAGTGAGTGCTGATCTGTACAATGAATTTCTTAGTTACGCTTTAAAGAATAATATTTCCGGAAGCGACGAACAGAAAGATCGCGCGCGTAATTTCATATCACTCCGCATCAAAGCATTTCTTGCCCGTGAAAAATTTTCAGCAGATGCATTTTACGCAGTGATCAATGACGAGGATCCTGTTCTTGGCAATGCACTTCAATCCATGAGCAAAGATGTAACTGCATTTAATTGGGGGAAGAAGTAATTCATCTGCAGAAATTCTGTTCGGCAGAAATCACAGAAACAGGATTCTAAATAATTTTTGTTCCTATGAATGTCATATGAACAATCGTAAACCATTGCGGCCAGGTCCAGCTTCCGTTCAAGGCGTGATAATAGATATACACGCTGTCATTTCTGAATTGACCGTGAAAATCATATTGAAGACTATCAGATGCGAAATAGGGACTGTCAGTTGAAAAATAGCCGGTGCTGTCAACAGGAACATGATCAAATATAAAAGGACCTTTTGCAATTGTTATTTCGTAGTTGCCCGCATCAAGAATGTCCATACGAAAATCCGGATTGCCGGTTGAATCCTTAAACACCCCATTAGAGTCCACGCCGTTATTTATCGAAATGAATAACCCGTAATAGGATCCCGCATACGGATTTAGGTAAGGATTTGTATTCACTACCGGGGGCAACGAATCGCTTGATTTATTGCACGAAACGGATATAATGCTTATTGCAATGAATATTGAAAGTAAAATGTCCTTCATAATTCTTGCAAACTTACGACAATTACGCATCAAAAGATTCGGTGAAGCAGCAGAAATCTAACGAGCTAATGTTAAGCTGCCACATAGTTTTCTGCAGAACAAATCAAATTGTCAATCGTTTGTATAGTAAATTAATTCTGCCCTAATTTCCGAATTCATATTTTCGTTAATGCAGTTTTTATAAATCAGCGATTTATTTCGATGAAGAATTTTGTTGCTGTCTTCTTCTTTTTATTCGTTTCTTCCGTTTCAGCACAAACAGTTGAAGAAAATAGCCTGCTTTCATTCGGCGGAGGAAGTGATGGAGCCGGCTCATGTCTTTATCGCGATTATCAATCCATCGGTGTCAATCCGGCGAATCTCGGAATTTACGACGATGATGGTGACACAAGAGTGAATTTAGGTTTCTTCGATGCTCATGGTTTATTTTTTTCCGATGCACTGCCGAAGTCGGAAATTCTGCCTGCACTATTCGGAAGACATCATCTTTCGTCCGACGAAAAAGTTTCCATTGCTGAACTGTTTCTCGAATCAGGCAACTCGTTTTCTGCCGAAGTTGATCCCGTGAATTTTGCTATTCAGTTCCCGAAACTCGGCGGATTCGGATTTTCCTGGAGAGAACGATTTTCAGGCGAAGCCCAATTCACTCAACCTTTAGCGGACCTTGTCTTCAACGGAATTCATTCGCAATACATTGATACGATTATCATTGATGTTATCGGTCAGCAAATTGGCCTGCTTGGAGATTACGATGCAGGAAGTCTTTTCAACGGGTCTTCGATAAAATTTAGCTGGCTGAGAGAATTCAATCTGAGTTATGGTCGGCAACTAATCGGAAATGACTTTCTGAAAATTTATCTCGGAGGCAGTGTGAAATTTCTTCAGAGCAATGCGACGGCAGATATTTCTTTCAATGCGGATACCATTTCAGGGTTTGCCGCTTTCTCAAAACTCTTCAACATTGACTACGCCAATTTCACTGATCCGGGCGTTTCACTGGCAGGTCGATTCACTCCTGTAGGCAAAGGAATGGGATTCGATCTCGGAACCACAGTTTCACTCGGACAGAAATTTTTTGCCGCTTTTTCAGTCACTGACATTGGCTCGATCAAATACACCGGCAACCTGGTCACCATCAACGATGCAGTGAAAGATAGTCTGATCAATTTCTTCGGAATAAACATCGCCACGATCTTCAGTGATCTTGATACGCTATTTAATGCCAAGGGCTTTTTTCATTATCTCCCGGCCGGTGAGCAAAAAGTGAACTTACCGACGCAAATGAGAATCGGCGCTGCCATGCATCTGACCAAGCAAATTGACATCGGGGTTGATCTTATTCAGCCATTTAACGACGTTCCGGGAACAATTGGGAAAACTTCATTCGCGGGACTTTTCAATTTCTCTCCTTCCAAAAATTTTAAACTCTCGACGGGATTTGTCGGAGGAGGAATCAGCGATTTCAATATTCCTGTCGGAATTTCTTTCAGCCTTGTTCCTGATCAACTTTGGCAAATGAGCATCGGAACAGGAGACATTATTTCATGGGTCAAACAAAACCGACCGACCATTTCAATCAGTCTTTCACTGCTCAGATTTCACTACGAATAATTAGTGGAAGCAAATACAAAGAGAACCCATGAATGACACGGGTTCTCAGGAGAAGCTCAAAAACCTTCTGTTAAGATTGGCCTTGCACAGAGTCAATTCAGCTCTTAGCGGAGGGAAGGCTTACTTTTTGGTGGTATCGGCCATCATTTTCTTAGCCGTGTCAACCATCGCTTTCTTAGCGGTGTCAACAGCACTCTTTGCTTCGTTGGCCATGTTGTTCATTTGCGTGCTGTCTGACATCGAACTCTTGTTGCCACCGGAACCGCAGGAAGCAATCGAAAATGCAGCAGAAGCGAAAAGAACATAAAACACTTTTTTCATTTGGTATGTAATTTAAGGTTAGAAATTGCGGCGGCAAAGATAAATGCATTTTTATGACTTCCTCAATTCTACTACTATTTTTTTCTGAAGAATAAATTCATGGGAACACCGCTAAAGTCAGTGAGTTTTCGAATTTCATTCTCAAGAAACCGCCGGTAGGAACTTCTGACATCGTTAGGAAAGTTGACGTAGAAAATAAAAGTGGGAACGCTTGCTGTGACTTGCTCGATCCGAAACACTCTGAACAAATTTCCCCTGACGGAGGGATGCGGAAACTGTTCAACCTTCGCCAGTATTTTTTTGCTGAAATCTTCCTGATCGACTTTTCGTTTCTTGTTTTCAAAAACTTTCAGCGCTTCTTCAATTACCTTAAATACCCTCTGTTTTTCTGTGACAGAAGTAAAGATGATTGGGATGTCAGTGAAGGGTGCAATCTTTCTCTCAATGTTTTCTTTCACCCTCTTCATCGTATTTGTTTCTTTCTCCACTAAATCCCATTTGTTCACGACTAGCACAACACCCTTTTTCTTTTTCTCAATCATAGAAAGAATAGCGAGATCTTGACTTTCTACAGGAGATTTTGCATCGGTCATCAAGATGCAAACATCTGATTCATCAATCGCATTCACGGCACGAATGACAGAGTAGAACTCGAGGTCTTCCTGAACTTTCGCTTTCTTGCGAATGCCTGCCGTATCAATGAGAATGAATTCTTTTTTGAAAAGTTTATAGTGCGAATGAATGGAGTCGCGCGTGGTGCCTGCAATGTCGGTTACAATATTTCTTTCTTCTCCAAGCAATACATTAACGAGTGAAGATTTGCCAACATTGGGTTGACCGACGATGGCAATCCGCGGAAGATGATCGCTCGACTCTTCTATCGGAGCTTCGAGATGATTTGCTACTTCATCGAGCAACTCCCCGGTGCCGCTGCCGCTCATAGCCGAAATGAAAAACACATTTTTAATTCCGAGTCCATAAAATTCACTTCCCGCATACATGCGCTGCGGATTGTCCACTTTGTTCACTACGAGAATCACTTTTTTATTGTGGCGGCGAAGAATTTTTGCAATGTCTTCTTCAAGATCAGTGATACCAACTGTTGTATCGACAATGAAAAGAATCACGGTGGCTTCCTCGATAGCAATCAAAACCTGTTTGCGGATTTCACTCTCGAAAACATCTTCAGAATGCGCAACGAATCCTCCTGTATCAATTACGTTGAAAGTTTTTCCATTCCAGTCCGCAACACCATAAAGGCGATCACGCGTAACGCCCGATGTATCATCAACAATAGCTTTGCGCTCTCCAATCAAGCGATTGAAAAGTGTTGACTTTCCTACGTTCGGTCTGCCGATGATGGCGACGGTGTTACTCATTTTTCGTACCCGAAATATTTCAGCATGCGATCGCTGTTTCTCCAGCCCGCATTCACTTTCACGGTTAAGCCAAGAAAAATTTTTTTCTTCAGAAATTCCTCTATTGATTTCCTTGCTTCAATCCCCAGTTGTTTGATGGCTGAACCTTTATTTCCGAGCAGAATTGCTTTCTGAGATTCTCTTTCCACCATAATGTCTGCCCGGATTTTCGTGATCTCTTTTTCTTCCTTCCATTCCTGAATGGCAACTTCAGTCGAATAAGGAATCTCCTGGTGAAACTGCTCAAAAATTTTTTCTCTAATCAGTTCACTCACAATAAAACGTTCCGAGCGATCGGTCAAATCATCTTCACTGAAGAAAGCCGGCTGCTCAGGTAATTTTGAAATGATTTCATTCAGTAGGACATCAAGATTCAATTTCTTCAAAGCAGAAATCGAAATGACTTTTGACTTCGGAAAATTTTTTTGTGCTGATTCAAGAATTGCTGCAAGATTCTTTTCATCAATTGCATCGGTCTTGTTGATTGCGGTAATTGAAGGAATATTGATCTCGCCGTATTGCTTAGCTATTTCCTCAGCCTCACTCAAATCTTTCGTTGCGTCGAGAAGAAAAAGAATTACGTCAGCATCTTCGAGTGATTCATTCACTGCCTTCATCATGCTTTTGTGCAAACCATATTTCGGATCGATGATGCCCGGAGTGTCGGAGAAAACAATCTGGTAATTTTTTGTGGTGAGAATTCCTTTGATGCGATGGCGAGTCGTCTGTGCTTTTGGTGTGATGATGGTAATTTTTTCTCCAAGCAATGCATTCAGCAAAGTGGATTTGCCTGAGTTAGGTTTTCCGATAATCGTAACAAAGCCGGATTTAAAAGACATGACCTGAAATTAAAAATCCTTCAGCTTAGAAACCGAAGGACTTTTGTTGTTGCGGAGGTAGGACTCGAACCTACGACCTTTGGGTTATGAGCCCAACGAGCTACCGCTGCTCCACTCCGCGATGTGGGGCGCAAAGGTAACTTGATTCGAGCAGTAAGCAATGAGTGAAGAAAATATTTTCAATTATCCCCTCAGCACTTCCCTCGCAATAACGAGTTTCTGAATTTCTGAAGTGCCTTCGCCAATCGTGCAGAGTTTTGAATCGCGATAAAATTTTTCGACGGGGAAATCTTTCGTGTAACCATAACCACCGAAAATCTGCACAGCATCCGTCGCAACTTTCACAGCAATTTCCGAAGCATAATATTTTGCCATGGCAGAATACTGAGTAACTTTTTCTCCGCGGTCCTTTAAGTCGGCGGCTTTGTGCGTGAGCAATTCAGCTGCTGAAATTTGTGTAGTCATATCAGCGAGCTTGAAACTCACTCCCTGGAAATTTGAAATCGGCTGATCGAACTGATAGCGTTCTTGCGAATATTTCAATGAAGCTTCGTAAGCACCTTTCGCAATGCCGAGTGCGAGAGCAGCAATGGAAATTCTTCCGCCATCGAGCACTTTCATTGCTTGAGTAAATCCTTCTCCCACTTCACCAATTCTGTTTTCATCCGGCACTCGAACATAATCAAGGATCACTTCTGAAGTTTCTGATGCTCGCATGCCGAGCTTGTTTTCTTTTTTTCCTGCAGACAGTCCTTTCATTCCTCTTTCTACAATGAAAGCTGTGCTGTTATTTTTTGTTCGTGGCTCTCCCGTGCGCGCGATGATCACGAGCACATCACTTGAGTTTCCATGCGTGATCCATGTTTTCGTTCCGCTGATGATCCATTCGTTGCCGTCTCTTTTCGCTGAGCATTTCATGTTGCCTGCATCACTTCCGGTTCCCGATTCAGTGAGTCCCCATGCACCGATGTGTTCGCCTGAAGCAAGCTTCGGCAGGTACTTCGCTTTCTGACTTTCATTTGCAAACTGATTGATGTGACCGGAGCAAAGTGAATTGTGCGCCGCCACACTCAACCCGATCGAGCCGCACACTTTTCCGATTTCAGAAATCACCGTGACGTATTCATGATAACCTAAACCGGCACCACCGTAATCTTCGGAAATCAAAACTCCCATGAATCCCTGCGCACCCATCTTGTGAAATAATTCTACAGGAAAAGTTTGCTTTTCATCCCACTCCATCACATGCGGACGAATATTTTTCTCGCAGAAATCACGAACACTCTGCGCAATCATGTTCATGTTTTCAGTCGGGGCAAAACTCAGCGCGGATTCAACTTCGGCAGCATTCATTGGGAAGAAAATTTAATGCGAAAATAAAAAAAGAGAGTTTGAGGTCTGAAGTTTGAAATTTAAAGTTATGGTGTTGCGAAGTGAGCAAGAAATAAATCCGATAGCAAAATCCGCACTTAAAATACTTTATCCCAGTCCTTCCACACCGGCTCATAGCCTTGTGATGAAATCATCTCGGCAACTTTTTTCGGAGAGCGCTCATCACTCACTTCAAATTGCTCGAGTGCGTGAAAATGATTCGCGTATTCACCGGGATTTGTTTTTGATCCGGCGCTGATTGAAGTGATTCCGAGTTTGATCGCGTGATCGCGAAACTTCGGCGATTCTCGTGTGGAAAGTGACAGCTCAATATTTTCATTGAAGATTCTCCAGGCACAAATCAGTTGAATCAACTCACGGTCATTCATCGGATGTTTCGGTTCATGAAATCCCACGGCAGGTCGCAGGCGAGGAAATGAAATTGAGTACTTCGTTTGCCAATAAGTTTTTTCTAAGTATTCAAGATGCAGCGCTGTGAAAAATGAATCCACTCGCCAGTCTTCCAAACCAAGCAATGCACCCAAACCAATTCGGTGTGCACCAGCTTTGCCGATGCGATCAGTCGTTTCAAGCCTATAATTGAAATTGCTTTTCTTCCCTTTTGGATGATAGAGCTTGTAATTTTCTTCATGATATGTTTCCTGATATACCAGCACTGAACTCACGCCTGCTTCAATCAATCTTTGATACTCGTCTTGCTCGAGCGGCTGCACTTCAATCATGATGCTTGAGAAATGCGGACGAATGAGCGCAATCATTTTTTCAAAATAATCGACGCCAACCGTCTTGTTGGCTTCGCCGCTCACGAGAAGAATGTGATCGTAACCCATTTGCTTGATCACGTTCACTTCGCGCATCACCTGCTCTTCATTCAATGTAAGCCGATCAATTTTATTATCGAAACTGAAACCACAGTAAGTGCAGATGTTCTGACATTCATTCGAGAGATACATTGGGATGTACATCTGAATCACGTTGCCGAATCTTTTTTTGGTGAGACGATGACTCAGTTGCGCCATCTCTTCCAAAAATTTTTCTGCTGCGGGACTAACCAATGCCATGAAATTTTCGACTGTTCCGTTTCCTCCATTTTCCATTGCGCGGATTACATCAGCATCGGTCATTGAATAAATAGAATCGGAAACTTCATTCCAATTGTATTGATCGAAGATTTCGCGAAATGAAGAGTGATTCCGAAAATCACTTTCGGCTTCAAATGAATTTTCTTTCGCTGAAAAAATTTCTTCCATTATTTCAAATTCTGAAATCAAAATTACATTCTTCAATCGCGCTTCACATCATCGTGATCGTGCGGATTTCTGAAAGTGGGAATCTCACCGCTCCAAGTTTGTTGAAATGGTGGTTGATTCGGATTGTGATTTGAATTTTCATTTCCAAATTCTGAATCACTTTCACCCTCACCTTCTCTCATCCAGTCGGGCACCGGATCGTCAGCGGGACCTTCTCTGCGATAGTAAACAGCGAGTGCAATTCCCGAGAGAAAACCCATGAGGTGCGCTTCCCAGGAAATATCAGTTAGGTAAGGAAACATTCCCCACACCATACTTCCGTAAACAAACACCACAGCCAATGCAACAGCGAGCAACTGCTTATTTCTTCTCAGTAATCCGCTGAAGAAAATAAAACTGGCCATGCCATAAATCACTCCGCTTGCTCCAATGTGATACGATTCACGTCCGATGAGCCACACGCCAATTCCATCGAAAATCCAGATGAGCGCAATGATTCGGTAAGCAATGAGATGATAAAAGTAAATGAGCATGAAGCCAAGCACGAGCAGCGGAATGGTGTTGCCTGCAATGTGTCCCCAGCTTCCGTGAATGAGTGGTGCGAAAACAATTCCGATCAATCCCGTGAATGTTCGTGGAGCGATTCCGAGATATCCGAAATCAACACCGAGTGTCCATTGGAGAAACTGAATGAGCCACAACACGCAGACAAACCAGAGCGGAATCAAAACGCTTACGCGCACACGATTCCTTTCAATCGCGCGCCGTTCTTCCCAATCAACTATTTCCATTGTGAATCAAATCTCCGTTAATATTCGCGAATAATTGAAATCCTTCATTACTTTTCGGAACAAACTAACCATTAAACCTTCCGCAGATGAAAAAGATTCTGAAAATTCTCGGCGTACTCATTTTAATTGCAGTGGTCGTGATCGGCGCGATTGCGCTCTACATTGATATCAGCGGCATTCCGAAATATCCAGAGCTCGTGAAAGACCCGGGCATCACGGTGAAAGGTGATTCTGCTATGCTGATGAATGGCGAACGGCTCGCTTCCATGCTCTGTGTGCAATGCCATTTGAACAAAGAAACCAACATGCTCACAGGGCAATATCTACCTGATATTGCGCAATTCGGAAAAGCGTATTCAGCGAATATCACACAGGACAAAGAGCACGGTATCGGCAACTGGACTGATGGGCAAATCGTTTATCTGCTGCGCACGGGAGTGAAAAAGAATGGAGATTACGCGCCGCCGTGGATGCCGAAGTTTGTGCACATGAGCGATTACGATATGCAGAGTGTGATCTGGTGGTTGCATAGCAGTGATCCGCGTGTGCAACCTTCCCAAGTCGCTACGATCAAACCAGAACCGAATTTCCTTGCAAAATTTTTAACTCATGTTGCATTCAAGCCGCTTCCTTATCCTGATCATCCGATTAATGCGCCCGACACAAACGATCATGTCGCTTACGGAAAATATATTGTGCAGGGGAAAATCGAATGCTGGGCTTGCCATTCTGCTTCATTCAAAACACTGAATCCTCTGGAGCCGGAAAAAACACCGGGCTACATGGCCGGAGGAAATCCGATTCCCAATGAGCAAGGAAAAATTATTTACAGCGCGAATCTCACGCCCGATGATTCCACGGGAATTGGCAACTGGGGTGAAATGGATTTCATCAAAGCGCTTCGCTACGGCATTCGTCCCGATGGAACCACCAATCGCTATCCGATGGTACCGTACAGCAGAATGTATGATTGGGAAGCACGCGACATTTTTGCATATCTGAAATCATTACCGCCGGTGAGCAACAAAGTTCATCGCACATTTCCATAGAAGAATTGCTGAGAACAGTGCGCACAAATCACTCCGGACATTTGCGAGTGTGAAATCAATATTCGTAATTTTCACACGTGTTGACTCCTGCATTCCGACTTTCGCTGACGGCAATCTTATTTGCATTTTGTTCTTGCAACACAAAGAACATGGCTGATCAGATTTTTTTCAACGCAACGATTTACACGGTTGATAAAGACAACACGATGGCTGATGCTATGGTGGTGAAAGATGGAAAGATTGTTTTTGTCGGAAAAAAAGAGGATGCACTCTCTCATTACAATGCAAAAGAAAAAATTGATCTGCATGGCGGTTTTGTTTATCCCGGATTCTTTGACGCGCATTGTCACTTTGTAAATTATGCAATGGATCAGTCGAAGATTCCATTGAAAGGTACTCAGTCATGGGATGAAGTGATTGACTCCGTGAAAAAATTTGCCGCGGCTCATCAGCAAGGCTGGATTCTCGGAAGAGGATGGGATCAAAACGATTGGCCGCAGAAAGATTTTCCTTCCAATGAAGAACTGAATACTCTTTTTCCTGATCGTCCGGTTTTCCTTGAGCGCGTTGACGGACATGCATGCATCGTCAATCAAAAAGCGCTCGACATCGCTCACTTTGATGCGCATACTTCAATTTCCGGAGGAGAATTGATTTCTGAAAAAGGAAATCTTACCGGCGTTCTTGTCGACAATGCAAAAGATTCAATGGAGAAATTCATTCCGTTGCCAAACAGAAAACAAATTGAAGAAGCATTGCTCAAAGCACAGCAAAATTGTTTTGCTGTTGGATTAACTACGCTGGATGATGCAGCCATTGCAGCGAATGTCGGCGTGACGAAAGATATTGTCGCTCTCATTGACAGCATGCAGCATGCAGGCACTTTCAAAATGCGCATGTATTTCATGGTGTATGATGATGCAAGCAAAAAATATTTTCTCGACCACGGCCCAATGAAGACGGATCGCCTCGACGTGCACGCCTTCAAATATTTTTCTGATGGCGCACTCGGCTCGCGCGGCGCGTTACTGCTGAAACCTTATAGTGATGATGCGAAATCTCAAGGCCTTCTACTGAGTCCGGAAAATTATTTTGAAGAGCAAGCGAAGCTCTGTTACGATCATGGCTTTCAGATGTGCACGCATGCCATTGGCGATTCAGCAAACAGAATGATGCTGCACATCTACGCAAAAATTCTCGGCGGTCCTAATGACAAGCGCTGGCGCATCGAACATTGCCAGGTGATTGCGCCCGATGATTTCGATTTGTTTCATCAATACAGCATCGTGCCTTCTGTGCAAACCACGCATGCCACGAGCGACATGTATTGGGCGCTCGACCGCCTCGGCGTGTACCGCATTAAAGGCGCTTATGCCTATCATGATCTGTTAAAAGAAAACGGATGGATCGCCAACGGCAGCGATTTCCCTGTGGAAGACATCAATCCGCTCTATGGATTTTATGCAGGCGTTTCGAGGAGAGATCAGAAAGGATTTCCGAAAGATGGTTTTCAACCTGAGAATGCACTCTCGCGCGAAGAAGCTTTGCGTGCTATGACCATCTGGGCTGCACAGGCCAACTTCGAAGAAAATGAAAAGGGTTCACTCGAGCCCGGCAAGTTTGCTGACTTCGTCGTGCTTCCAAAAGATATCATGAAAATTCCGATCGAAGAAACTTTTTCAGTGAAGGTGGAGAGCACGTGGGTGAATGGGGAGAGGGTTTATTCAAGCGAGAAATAAAGTGAAATAAAATTAAAAATCGGAATTCGTTATATCCAATAGTTTTCTGTAATGGGTTTCTTCAGCGAGATAATTCAATCAACAATAATTTGTTGGTATTAAATAGCCAACTTTGTAAACTTGCTTCGCTAAACTCAACAACTATGAAAAAACTTCTCCTCTGTTTAATTGCTGTGCTTTGCATTAAAATCATGCACGCTCAGCAAGTCACACTTCATAATCCGGAAGTAGTTCCTCTTACGTTCGAAGGACTTTCCATTCCGCTTAGTCAGGCGCCCGAATGGATTCCGACTGCAGAAGATTTAAACATGCCTCCTGTCGAGCGAGGTGAGAGTCCGTCAGAAGAAAATCCGATTCCTGTTCAATTCAATCCCAATGCACAACCGAAAGGAGCCGACCCCGCATTGCAAACTGATTACAGCAATCTGCGAACGACATCTGCAACTGTTCTCTCAAATTGGGCAGGTCTTGCAAATGCAAACGTGAATCCTTCTGACAATAACATTGCTGTCGGACCAAATGATGTTGTTCAAATGTGCAACAACTCAACAAGCACTTCCATCAGAATCTGGGATAAAACCGGAACTGTTCTGGTTAGTAATAAACTTGTAAAGACGATTACTAACGTGAATGACTGCGGCGATCCGAACATTCTCTATGATCAGCAAGCGGATCGCTTTGTATTGGTTGTGCTCTATTCATGTTCACTCTCCAATAAGAAACTGATCATTTGCGTCTCACAAACGAATGATCCAACCGGATCGTGGTATGTGTATTCGCTCAAATTCAACAATGGATTTCCTGATTATCCGAAGATCGGTGTATGGGGAAATTCCTATTTCATTACCACAAATTCCACAACGCCGACTGTATGGGCGCTCGATCGAACAAAGATGCTTGCAGGAAGTGCGTTCACCACCGTGCAGAAATTTACTATGACCAACTTGCCGACGATCAACATTGAAGCACCATCACCTGTTGTGGTTACCGGCACACAAACTCCTACGGGACCGGCATTGATGATGCGATACACGGATGATGGTTGGGGAAGTTCAATTCCTAATGATCATCTCGAAATTTATAAAGTCACCATTGATTGGACGAACTCAGCGAATTCAACTATGACGGGTCCTACGAATCTTGTGACGAACTCAATCAACACGAGTCTCTGCGGAAGTTACAACACACAGAAATGCATTCCGCAAAGCGGCAGCACCACCAAGCTTGATCCGCTGCTTCATTTCCTGATGGACAAAGTGAAGTACCGCAAGTTCAGCGATCACGAATCTATTGTCTGCAGTTGCACCTGCAATGCTGATGGCAACGGAACAGCCGGTATTCGCTGGTATGAATTGCGCACTGACGTGAATGGCAATTGGTACATCTATCAGCAGAGCACGTATCAACCCGATGCTGCTTATCGTTTCATGCCGAGCATTACCATCAATGATGATAACAGCATTGCACTCGGCTTCAACAAATCAAGCAGCACTACAGACCCATCGCAATCATTTACCGGCCGCGCTGACGCAGATGCACTCGGAAGCATGACGATTTCAGAATTGACACCTGTTGCAGGTTCACATGCAAATGGTTCGTATCGCTATGGTGATTACAATGGAATGGTGACCGACCCGAGTGATAATTCATTCTGGCTGACGACGAATTACAACTCAGCAAGTTCATGGTCAACGAGCGTATGCCACTTCACCATCACTCACCAGCTGGGGCCGCAGGCACCGGCTAATGTGATTGCAAACAACGTCACCACTCACTCAGTTGAATTGAGCTGGACAGGATTTCAAACGCCGCTGTATCAGATTCGTTATCGCACTTTCGGAAGCAATGTATGGACCTCGGCAACCACAACTTCATTGTCAGATTTTGTTGTGAATGGATTAATGCCAGATACGAAATATGAATTTTCAGTGGGAGGAAAAGCAGGACCACAAACATTCTATTCTGCCGATGTTACCGCAACCACTCTTGCAACTGATGTGGCTAAATCTGAAAATTCAATTCCGGCAGATCTTCAATTATCGCTCGTGCCTGTTCCGGCAACTGATAACGTTCAGATTTCATTCAATTGCTCGGAAGACGCTAATGCTGCGATTCAAATTTACAATATGAATGGACAGAATGTTTATCAGCAAAATTTCTTTGCCCCCCAGGGGATAAACGTTACCCGCGCAGATGTGCACGATCTTGCAAACGGATATTACCTCGTGCAGGTAAGAACTGATTGCGGAACAGCAACACAAAAATTAGTAGTTCAGCACTGAGTATCGAATTGATTCAAATAAAAAGCAGGATGGCAAAAGTCATCCTGTTTTGTTTTAAAAGAATTTCTCAGAGATGAGATTAAAATCAACTTGACAATTCATCCGAACATCTTTATCTTTCGTAGATAATTCCTCCAGTCATGGCATCTAACGACGGAACAAGACCAGCACTTCTTTTCATGCCTGACATCAGCGGCTTCACACAGTTTGTGAATGCCACCGAGATCAGTCACAGCCAGCACATCATTGCTGAATTGCTGGAAACATTGCTCGAATCGAATCAGCTTGGAATGAAGGTTTCTGAAATTGAAGGTGACGCCATTTTCTTTTATAAAGAAGATCGCATTCCATCTCCCGAAGAAATTTCAGAGCAGTGCAGGAAAATGTTTATCGCCTTCCGTCAGCAACTGAAGAAATACGACTTGCTGCGCATTTGCAATTGCGGAGCATGCTCCTCTGCTTCACAACTCACACTGAAAATTGTGGCTCACGAAGGAAACGTTTCTTTCATGACTATCAAGGATCATGAAAAACTTTTCGGCCCCGATGTCATTTTGATTCACCGCCTCATGAAGAACGACATTCCTGAACATGAATACATGATGATGACAGAGCAGATTCCGGTCGAAAAAATATCTTCCGGAAAAAAAGAGAATGAGTGGATTCAGTTCACCAAAGGAAGCAACATGTACGACGTGGGTGAAGTGAAATATCATTATTCGCCATTCAAGGCACTCTACAATTCAATTCCCGAACCATCGAAACCAGAACTGAAAATCTTTCGCGTGAAGGATCCTATTCGGATTACAACGCTGGTAAATGCGCCTATGGATTTTCTTTACTCAAAGCTGATTGATCTTAAATTGAGAGCAGAAGTACTGCCCGGCGTCATCAGTGTCAAGATTGAAGATGAGAAGCACAACCAAATGAATAAGATCGGGACGATTCATGAGTGCATCCGCGAGCCGGAACAGGGTCCGGCGCAAACTACTGCGGTGGAGTTTGGTGAGAACACAATGAAGTTTACAGAAACCGGCTGGAACAATTCAGGATCCTTCGACTACCTGCTCGAAAAAACCGGCACTGAATCTTGCCGCATGACATTTCTTATTCACATTCCAATGCATTGGACGAAAAGAATGATGTTTAATATGACGGCGAAAAAGAAGATTGAGGCAGGCATCACCTTCAGCGCAATGAAAATTAAAGAGTGGGTTGAAAAGCACTATCAAGACAAACATGATGATGCTCACCTCGCTCACGAGCCTGCTCATTGAGCGAGTTCTCTCGGATAACATACATAATATTTCGTCACCGGTTTTTTCAATGCAGAAATATTAAGCAGATCACTCGCTTCACCCACGTCCTTCACTCTTCCGTTCTTGAAAAGAATATTGATCGTTTCTGTCGTGGGATTGTACGCATGATTGCTTGTTGTATCTGCAATCACCAGCGAATCATAATCTGCGGCAGGCAGTGCCGTAAATTTTTTCAGAGAAGATCTCAATGCAGAAATTTTCTCTTCATCAAACGGCTCATTCTGTAATTCAACTTTGAAAAGTTTTCTCGCCAGCAGATGCTCGGATAAATAAGAGAGCACCTGGTCATCATCGCTTCGCCATTGTTTGATTGCGCTGATGATATCGGAATCATCGAGATCGGCAAATCGATTCAGGATTTCCGTGTTCCAGCTGAAATCATTCAAATGAACCTCATGGCTGAGAAACCAGAAGAGAGCCGGTGAACAAAGTAACAATCGCTCCCGTGAAATTTTCCTGGCCCGCTTTATAATCTGAACCAACATCTCTTCCGCAGCCAAAACAGTTTTATGGAGATACACTTGCCAGTACATGAGTCGCCGTGAAATCAGAAATTTCTCAATGGAATACATTCCTTTCTCTTCCACCACCAGTTCATTTTCATAAACTGCGAGCATTTTAATAATTCGATCGTAACCGATCACACCTTCAGCCACTCCCGTAAAAAATGAATCACGGTTCAGGTAGTCAAGCCGGTCCATGTCGAGCTGACTCGACACAAGTTGATGAAGAAATTTTTTCGGATGAAGACCTTTAAAAATTCTCAGCGACAAATCAAGAGCTCCGTGAAATTCAGTATCGAGATGCTCCATCATCAGCAGTGTAAGCTGCTCATGAGTAACATTGGAGATCAAAAGTTTTTCAAGTGTGTGGGAAAAGGGTCCGTGGCCAAGATCATGAAGCAAAATGCAAATGGTTACCGCTTCAGCTTCTTCAGGTGAAATCTCGACACGTTTCGATTTCAAAACTTCGAGCGCTTGTTGCATCAGGTGCATCGCTCCGAGCGCATGTTGCAATCGCGAATGGAGAGCACCGGGGTAGACCAGATAAGTGAGACCGAGTTGCTTGATGCGGCTCAGGCGCTGAAACCAGGCGTGTCCGATCAAATCGAAAATAAGATCGGTGGGAATTGTAATAAATCCGTAAACAGGATCGTTAATAATCTTCCGTTTATTCAAGCTGAAAATTTTTTCGGAACTTTGCCGTGAAAATAGTGTTTGAATCACGAGAAACCGCAACAAGAAACAACAATTGACAAACAAGAATTAACCACGAAGAAACTTATTGCTGCACTGCTACTATTTTCATTTTTTATTTTCTGATTTCTAAAAACTAAATTTTCAATTATGACTAATGAACCTACCATCTTGTGGGTGGATGATGAAATTGAATTGCTGAAGCCACAGATCATGTTTCTGAAGGAGAAGGGATACAACATCATTGAAGCAAGTAACGGCATTGATGCGCTGGAGAAATGTAAGGATGAAAACCTGGATATTGTTTTTCTCGATGAGCAAATGCCGGGTCGCAGCGGACTCGAAACACTCACCGATATTAAAACCGTTCAGCCTAACGTGCCGGTGGTGATGATCACCAAGAGTGAGGAAGAAAATCTGATGGAAGATGCCATCGGTTCACAAATCAGCGATTACCTCATTAAACCCGTGAAGCCGCAACAGGTTTTGTTAACCCTGAAGAAGCTTTTGGAAAACAGAAGACTCATCAGCGAGAAAACAACTTCGGAATATCAAAAACAATTTCAGCAGATTTTTTCGCGCATCAGTGAAGGGCTAAACCAGGAAGAATGGGCTGAGATATACCGCAAGCTCATTTACTGGGAACTTGAACTCGATCACGCAAAGACGGCAGAGATGCGCGATGTGCTCACCATGCAGAAGAGCGAAGCAAACACTGAGTTCTGCAAATTCATTATCAAGAACTACAAAAGCTGGTTGCAGAAGCCCGATGAGCATACCCCTGTAATGTCGCACACGCTGCTGAAAACAAAAGTGCTTCCTTATCTCGAGCCCGGTGTACCGACATTCTTGGTAGTGATTGACAACCTTCGCTTCGATCAGTGGAAAACCATTCAGCCAACGATTGCAGAAAGTTTCCGCGTGACTGACGAAGATTATTTCTACAGCATTCTTCCCACTTCAACACACTACAGCCGAAATGCAATCTTCGCAGGATTGATGCCACTTGAAATAGAAAAACGTTTTCCGAATCTGTGGTTAAATGACGAAGATGAAGGTGGAAAAAATATGCATGAGATGGATTTTCTCGCCGATCAGCTTTCGCGTTTAAAGAAGAATGTGAAATTCACTTACACGAAGATCACCAATCATAACGACGGCAAAAATCTCGTTGACAACATCTACAACATGCTTAACAATGACCTTAACGTGATCGTCTACAATTTTGTAGACATGCTCTCGCATGCGCGCACGGAGATGGATGTGCTCAAGGAACTGGCAAGCGACGAAACAGCATACCGCAGCATCACGCAATCATGGTTCGAGCATTCACCGCTTCACGATGCGTTACTTCGAATAGCGGAAAAGAAAGTTCATCTTGTAATCACTACCGATCACGGAACCATACGCGTGAAAGAACCCGCCAAGGTGATCGGTGATCGTGAAACAACTACGAACCTTCGTTACAAGCACGGAAAAAATCTGAATTACAACCCCAAAGATGTTTTGGAGTCGCGCAACCCGCACGAACTTTTTCTTCCCAAGCCGCATGTGAGCTCCGCCTACATTTTTGCCAAGGAAGATAAGTTCTTCGTTTATCCGAACAATTACAACTATCACGTGAATCTCTACCGAAACACCTTCCAGCACGGGGGAATTTCACTCGAGGAAATGATTGTGCCGGTGGTGAGAATGGAGAATAAGTGATTGTTCTTGGTTGAGCTTCGGTGAAGATTTCTGATTTCTTTCAGAGTAGTTTTCCCTGATCAATTTCCATTCGGGCAAAAGTGACGAGCTATCAATCTTTTGTGCTCCAAAAAAGCAATTTGATAAACATTTCTTACTGGGAAATTCATGAGGAAACAAAAATTTTGAGTATCATCTCCTTTTCTGAAACTAATTGATTTCGGCCTTCGTAACTAAGACTTCCCACCATCTATCAAAAAGGGGTATATACTATGAAACATATCGACGAAAATTTTCGCTTAAAATTTGAAGCCAAGGCATTTCGATTCACACTCACACTCATTTCTGCCGTCATCGGCGGGATAGTTCTTATCACCATCGTCCTTCGACTCTTCGGTATTTCAACTGATAATGTCGGCTGGTGATGCTTTAGACTGAAAACAATTCCAATCTGTTCCCTTTTTCTGTGAAGTTCTTCACCGAGAGCCAAACCATTGAGCAGAAAGATTCCTGAACTTAATTGTGTTTTTGTCTTTGATCTGAAGTTTCAGCATTCAGTCTTAGGACCTCGAACTAATCCCGGATCGCAATTTTGATGCATTTCTTCCCGAAATATTTTGATTGAATTCTCATTTGCTTCTTGTGCAAGGCCGATACGACTCCGTCTTTACTATGGAATATGATTCCCGCTTTGAAGTGCTCTAAGTTGAGCCAGGGTAAGTCTTGTCATCGAAATCAATTCATTTGCCTCCGTCCTCAATGCATCAAATTCCTCAGTCTTGCTGTTGCAAAGTCTTTCAACTTTAGCTGCCAAACCAAGAACATTTGGCACGCCCATCATTTGCAATCGTGGTTTAAGAGCATGAACATGTTTGAAGATTTCACTTCTGTTTTCTTCCACAAGCCCGGCTTCAATCTTACTTAATGATTCGGGGCCGGAGTCTATGAACATCGTAATATATTTCGTCATCCTTGCTTCATCGCCTTCGCAGAAATTTTTGAGATAGGTGAGATCAAGCCCTCCTCCAACGCCCTCTGAAGGAGAGAGAGAGCCCTCGTGCGCGGTCAAGTCTCTCCTTCGGGGAAATTTAGAGGGGCTGTTGCTTCCTGTTAACTCTGCAATTGCACCAATGAGTTGCGAAGTATTGAATGGTTTGGGAACATAGCCATTCATTCCCGCAGCTTTGCATTTGTCAAGATCACTTCGAATCACGCTTGCGGTGAGTGCAATAATGGGTATTTTGTTTTTTGGTGAAGAAAATTCTGTTCTGATCTTTTGTGTGGCTTCATAACCATCCATCTCCGGCATCTGAACATCCATCAGCACCACATCGTAATCATGTTGCCTCAACATTTCTATTGCTTCTTTGCCGTTTGTGACGGCATTAATTTCAACTTTTGATTTTGATTTGAGTGTGTCAATAGCAACAATACGATTGTATTCATTGTCATCAGCAAGAAGAATTTTCAGTCCATTCAAAATGCTTCCGTCAATTTCCGTTTCTGATTTTTTTCGCTGCTGAAGGTTTTTTTCTGAACCAATTTCAAAATTCAGTTCGAAAGAAAATGTGCTGCCGCTCCCTGGTTCACTCTCAACAGAAAGCCTTCCTCCCATCAGTTCAATCAACTGTTTTGAAATAGTGAGACCAAGTCCGGTGCCGCCAAATCTTCGCGAATCACTTGAATGTGCTTGTGTGAATGATTCGAAAATGGAATTCAGTTTTTCTTTCGGAATGCCGATGCCGGTGTCTTCAACCACGAATGTCAAAGCAGCATCGTCATTGCGAGACCCGCTTTTCGCGGGACGAAGCAATCCCCCCGCGTCGTCGTGAATGGTTGCAGATTGCTTCGTCGCTCCGCTCCTCACAATGACGCTGAGAGCAACGCTTCCTCTCTCGGTAAACTTGATTGCGTTGCCACACAAATTCATCAGCACTTGATTCAATCGAACAGGATCGCCAACCAACACATCAGGAATTTGTTCTTCGACTGAAGTGAGCAACTGAATTCCTTTTTCATTCGCTTTGTGTTGCAGTGTTTGTTTCACCTGCTCAACAACTTCTCTCAATGAAAAATCAATCTTTTCAATTTCAATTTTCCCGGCTTCAATTTTTGAAACATCCAGAATATCGTTGATGATGTGAATGAGTGTGTCAGAAGATTTCTGTATTCCTCCCAAATACTCTTTCTGCTTTTCAGACGATGAAGATTCAAGTGCGAGATTCGTCATGCCCAGAATTGCATTCATCGGCGTGCGAATCTCGTGACTCATGTTGGCCAGAAATTGTTGCTTGAATTTTTCACTGCGCTCGGCACGTTCTTTTTCGATCGCAAGTTCTTTACTTGATTTCTGCTTTTGGCGGAATTGGATAAAGAGAAAAACTGAGAGCAACAGAAAAATGCTGAATGATCCGATGAAAATATTTCTAATTGATTCTTCTTTTGAAAGATGAGCGAGTTGCATCGCATCCTTCTTGTCCTGCTCCGCCTTCTGCTGCTCTTGTTTCTTGTCGAACTCATATTGCATGCTCAACTGAGTGACCTTCTTTTGGCTTTCTGTGTTGTAGAGTGAATCACTCAATTGTTTTACCATCAATTCATTTTCATAAGCCGCTTTGTAATTTTTCATTTGCTCATTGATGGTGACCAAAGACGAGTAAGCATTAACCTTCAGATCAATTGACGACATCTGTTCAGCAGTCGCCAATGCTTGGTTTGAGTATCTAAGAGCGTTTTCAAATTCACCGAGCTGCCGGTATGCATCCGCTATTCGCAGCGAGAGTAAAGCGATACTGTTTTTCAAATCAAGAACGCGCACTGTATCGAGGGCCTGGGTGTAATATTTCAGTCCGTCATTAAATTTTTTTTCGTCCGCGTAAACATCTCCGAGATTCATCAGCGTTGCTGCAAGTCCGCTGGAGAAACGGGTTCGCCGGTCCTCGTCCACTGCTTTTTGGAAATACTCAATCGCTTCGTCATACTGTTTCTTTCTCAAGTAAATATTTGCGATTCCGGTATAGGCATCTGCATCAGCAAAGTCACCGATCTCGCTCATTTTAATCGTAAGAATTTCCTTGAAACGTTCCATGGCAGCAGAATCTTTCCCGGTCTGGAAATAAACCCAGCCAAGACCCTGTAGCGCACTGCGCTGAACCGGCTTGTTATTGATTTGTTGTGCCATGCTTAACCCTTTCTGAAAATAGCCCGATGCATCTTCGAGAAGGTTTTGTATTTGATAGGTAGACCCTATACTAACATAGTTCCCCGCCATCGCTGCGGAATCTTTCATCTCCTCCTGAATTTTTAGCGCCTTCAACTGATACTCCAATTGCTCAGGGTAATTCCCTTTGCAACCGTGCATCTGTCCAATATTTTCATACGCCTCAGCCAACCTGTCTTTATTTCCGGCCGCATCCTGCTTCGCAGCACAAAGAGTGAAGTAGTAGATTGCCGTGTCAAAATTTCCTTTTTGAAAATGACAGCAACCAATAGTGTTGTAAGCATCTCCCAGAAATTTATTCAGGCTGATCTGCTTCGCAACCGAAAGAGCAGCTCGTGAGTATTCGAGTGCCTTGTCAGGATTTGTATTTACGTATTGCCAGGCGAGCCCATTTAGCAAACGGAACTGCATTGTATCTGCTATTGATGCGGCAGAAATTGAAGCGGTTGATTTTCGGGAGCGAAATTTTTGAAGCTGATTATTCAAACTGTCAATGACATGCTGATCTTGCGCTGTAACTCTCAGCAGCGAAAGACTCGTCAATAAAAAGATGGCAGAGAATTTTTTCATGAAAGCTTTAGTACTGGCAGGGGTATAATCAGAACTAAACAACCCAATAAAGATGATGGATTGAAATGAAAACACAAAGCCCCTCATGCATTCACAAAAGGGACTTTGCTACCGATGAAAAATCTACCGATGATGAGTCGATAGAAAATCTTAACGAACAATTTTTAACGGGTGTGAATCCCTGATCTCTCCGTTCACCAAAAGGTTGAGACGATAATTGCCTTCCGGAAGAAAGCAGGCCGGAAGCGAGATGAAACCATGCTCATCAGAAACTATAGGAAATGAAAGCCGAAGATGTTCTTCATTATCTCTGATTTCAATGACCGCTTGCTCAAAACCCCCAGTGAGTCTGTATTTAATAAACGTGTTGTAATTAGAATTGATCATTGCCGAAGGATCCAGTTGAGCCGTTATTACCTGAGTCTTCTGAACTACAGAGCTCGATACAACATCGGAGGCGAGCGGTTGAGCATGACTTAATTGATAAGCGAATAAAATCGTGACCACTACAAAAGGAATCACCAGCGTGGGCATTGGGCAGTAGAGAATCGGCGGATATTTCATAGGATTCAATTTTGAATCAAATGTATCTGCCCGAACAAATCAGGACAAGCAATAATTAATATCTGGTGGGATTCAATTGACAGGCGGCCTTTACAGTCCCAGTGCTTTTAGAAAATCTTCCTTCTTACGGCGGGAAACATCCACGTTGGAATTGTCTGTCATAATCACATAACCGCCTTCTCCCTTCACGTAGCGGTTAACGTGGCTCAGGTTAATAAGATGGCTGTGGTGTACACGGAAAAATGAATGGGCCTTTAATTGATCTTCGTAATGGCCGATGGATTTGCTTGTCATGTATTGATCGCCCCGGCTCGTTATGAATTTTGTGTATGCCCCTTCTGATTCCAAACGAACAATATCCGAGAGTTCGAGAAGCACAAGCCCATCATGCGTGGGCAAAGCGATCTTACTGATTCGTGTTACAACAGCTTGTGAAGAAATTTTTGCCGGCTTTGCTTTGAAAATCTTCTTTTCAAATCGTGCGATTGCAGCTGACAGTTCATTCCTCTCTATCGGCTTTATCAAATAATCAATCGCACTGTGCTGTATGGCCTTGAGCATATAGCTCTCATGCATGGTGGTAATGATCACTTCAAAATCAATTTTATCGAGTTGTTCAAGCAAATCGAATCCCTTCCCGTCAGGGAGCTCGACATCGAGAAATACCAGGTCAATGTGCGATGATTCCAAGTTCTTCAAAGCATCTTTCAGTAAATAAAATTGTTTCTGCAGATGAAATTGAGGAAAGTAGTTGCTCAGGATATCCGATAGCATTTCCTGCGAAAAGGCATCATCATCCACAATTGCCACTTCAAACATATCTCCTGGTGTTTTTATTTTATGAGTAAAAACTGTATTTCTGACGAGGCAGCTAAACGTCAAAACAAGAGTTTAAAAATAACACCTGCAATTAATGCAAGAAACAAGATAAGGAGTATAATATTCATCACACGCTGAAATCCCAATTTGTCCCGGAGTTCCTGCAATCCATAAATCTTATAAAGCAGTAATTGAATTCTTGCAAATGAACTCTCATTTTTCACCACATAATCATAGGCACCGTGCTTAATAATTTCTGCAGCTATTGCAGGATCTTCCTGGCTTGATAACATAATGACAGGCACATCAGGCAGCACATTTTTGATTTGCTCAAGAATTTGAAGTCCATTGGCAGCATCAGGCTTCTCAATGTTCAGATAGTAGTCAAGTATCACACAATCCGGTTTCTTAAAGATTTCGCGAAGAGCATCTTCACCTGTACGGAATGGAAACAGCTCAGCCTGAGGAAATTTACCGGCAATAAAGTCCTTCAATGTTTCGCGCTGGAATGACTCATCGTCTACAATAAAAATTCTCATGGCAACCAAAGTATGGAAATATAAATGGCTGTACAAGATTATTTGTTCAGAGTTTCATTCAGGACAAAACCGAGTGCTGTTGTGAATTTCTTTTCAGGCATTAATTCCGATCGCCTCGTTGAATGAATAGTTTTATCCGAAACTTTTGTTCTGCTGATGAGCGATGACCGGAAGATTTTTGTGCTCGACACCTCAGTAATTTTATATGACTACGACGCGATCAAAAACTTCAAAGAGCACGACATCGTAATCCCTATTACGGTGCTTGAAGAACTCGATCAGTTCAAGAAGGGAAATGATGATAAGAATTTTGCTGCCCGCGAATTCATTCGCTACATTGACAAGGCAAGCGGCAGCGACACCCTTCAGTCGTGGACACACATCAACGGGCGCACGCATGGGCTTTTCAAAATCGAAATGGGTTCACCGAATGGAATTGACGTCGATAAAGTTTTCGGTGAAATAAAACCTGATCACAAAATCCTGAATGCTGCTCTGCGTGTTCAGAAAGAAAACCCGGAGCGGAAGGTGGTGTTGGTATCAAAAGATGTGAACCTGCGCATAAAAGCAAAATCACTCAACCTGGTAGCGGAAGATTATGAAACGGGAAAAATCAAAAACCCCGATGATCTATACACCGGCAAAACTGTGATCGAAAAAGTACCGCCGGCCGTACTCAATGAATTGTATCAGCATGGTGAATGCCGCGCATCACTTTTATTCAAGAAAACAAAGCCGATACCCAATCATTTTTACTTGCTGAATCATGAGGGAAAAACGCTGATTGCAACGTATCACGCCGGAACAGAAATGCTGGAGTTGGCCAAGAAACGATCTGCGTTTCGCGTGATGCCCCGCAATGCTGAACAGATTTGTGCGCTCGAAGCCATTCTCAATCCAAATATCAACCTGGTGACGTTGCAGGGTGTTGCCGGAACGGGAAAAACGCTTTTGTCGCTTGCCGGAGCCATCGAGCAGCGGAGAAATTTCCACCAGATTTATCTCGCTCGTCCCATCGTTCCGCTCTCAAACAAAGACATCGGCTATTTACCCGGTGACATCAAGGACAAGTTGAATCCTTATATGGAACCATTGTGGGACAATCTGAAATACATCAGAAATCAATTCAGCGAAAAAGACAAAGAGTTCAAACAGATTGGTGAAATGGTGGAGAATGAAAAGCTTGTGGTGTGCCCGCTCGCCTACATTCGCGGGAGAAGTTTCGCCAACATTTTTTTTATTGTGGATGAAGCACAGAACCTCACGCCGCACGAAGTGAAAACAATTATTTCGCGCGGAGGTGAAAACACAAAAATGATTTTCACCGGCGACATCAATCAAATTGACACACCTTATCTTGATTCACGAAGCAACGGCCTCTCCTATTTAATTGATCGCATCAAAGGAAATCCGATGTACGCGCATATTACACTCGAGCGAGGAGAACGAAGTGAGCTGGCCAATCTCGCGAATGAATTATTGTGAGTCGAGAAATGCCGTGAGCGGACTACTTGCTTCGGCATAGAAGGTTGTCATTGCCAGTTTTGCTTCTATTGCTAATCGTCCTGCGTCAACAGCAAATTTGAACGCTTTCGCCATCATCACCGGATCATTCGCAATGGCAATCGCTGTATTCACCAGCACAGCATCTGCGCCCATCTCCATCGCCTCTGCTGCATGAGAAGGAGCGCCGATTCCTGCATCCACGATCACAGGAATTTTACTCTCGCGAATAATGATCTCGAGCATGCTTCGCGTTTGCAATCCTTTATTGGAACCGATTGGCGATCCGAGCGGCATCACGGCGGCAGTTCCTGCATCTTCCAGTTTCTTGCAAACGACAGGATCAGCGTGTATGTATGGAAGCACAATAAAGCCGCGTTTCACCAATTCCTCGGCCGCTTTCAACGTTTCAACGGGATCAGGAAGAAGATAGCGCGGATCAGGATGAATTTCGAGTTTCATCCAATTTGTCTGTAGGGCTTCTCTACCTAATTCAGCAGCGAGCACAGCCTCTTTTGCATTGCGCGCTCCGCTCGTATTCGGCAGCAATTGCACATTGAGTTGACGGAGAAAATTTCCAATGTCATCATCCTTCTTGGAAACATCAACGCGCTTCATGGCGACTGTCACTAATTGCGTTCCTGAAGCTTCGATCGCTTCACCCATTATTTTTTTCGAAGAAAATTTTCCGGTGCCGAGCAAAAGCCGAGACCGGAATTTCGTATTGGCTATGATTAAGTCTTTCACTTTTCAGCTTGTGGTTTGCGGTTTAAATTCAGGAGTTGCTTTTGGAATTGCCGAATTGTTTCTTTCGGATTGCCGGCAAGATTTATTGCTGAAGAAACTGCAATTCCGTCAACTCCTTTTTGTATCAGATCGTGAACATCTTTTAATTGAATTCCTCCAATGGCAATGATTGGTTTTAAAATTCCTCCTTCTTTTGCCCGCTGAATGATGTTTTGTATTCCTTCAAATCCTAAAACCGCTTCGAGTCTTTCTTTTGTTGAAGTGAAACGAAACGGTCCAAGTCCGAAATAATCGATATCAAAATATCTTGCAGCTAAGATTTCATCGAGCGAATGAGCTGAATAGCCGATAATTTTTTCTTCACCTAAAATTTTTCGTGCATCCATAGGAGAAAGATCTTCCTGACCTAAGTGAACACCATCGGCATTCACCGCTCTTGCAATTTCAACTGAATCATTTATGATGAGAATAACTTGAAATTGATTCGTAATCGCTCTTGCCTCTTGTGCAATATTCAGCCAATCATCGTGTGATTGGTTTTTCACCCGTAATTGAACCCAATCAACTCCTGCTTCACAGGCTGTGCGAACCTGTTCCGCATGTGAACGATGCGCTAAGTCCTGTGTCAGGCAATGAAGCGAGGCAATTTCTTTACGCATGGATCGGCAAATTGATTTTGCGGTGTTCGCCAAGTAGTCCACCATTGCTTTTAAGAAATTCGAACGTGTATGCTTTTGCTTCTTCGCATGACACCTTCAGATTCATTCCTCGTGAAAGATTAGCAGCAATTGCGGAAGATAAAACGCAGCCGCTTCCGTGTTTTGCAAATCCATTCAGTATTTCGCTCTTCATCAAAATCGCCGTTCCATTTTCAAACAGAACGTCAAAATGATTTTGATTTTCATCCGTCCGGCTTTTAAGAAAGACATTGCAAAAGCGGCTCATGATTTTTGCCGCTTGCAATGAATCTTCTTCATTCATCATTGTTTTTGCTTCGGCGCTATTCGGAGTTATGAGAAAAATTTGTGAGAGAATCTCAAGCAATAAGTTTTCTTCGAACAATTGATGAAACTGAAATCCGGCTGATGCTTTTAAGATCGGATCCCAGATTATTTTGACTTCGGGATATTTTTTTTTCATTGATGTAATCAGCTCATTGAGCACATCGAGGTTTTGAATCAATCCGATCTTCACAAATTCCACCTGATATTTTTTCATGAGCACTTCAATCTGCAATTCGATTTGATGAAGAGGAATCCACGATACTCCGAGAAATTCATTTTCGTTCTGAAATGTGACAGCACTGCAGACTCCAAGACCATAAACTTCTAACGATTCAAAAGTCTTAATGTCGGCAAGAATGCCGGCGCCCGCACTCGGATCGAATCCTGCAATGCTCATTGCATTTTTACGAGTTGCTGACATCGCTCCTGAATTCTTTTAAATTTTTCTACCGGTTCCTTTGATTTCCAAATGCTCCCAAGCACTGCGACCCCCGAGAAGCCAGCCTCAATTGCTTTCTCAATCTTATCTTCATCAATTCCACCGAGGGCAATCACTTCATAGGAAGTTTTACCTAACCCTTCTTTTAAGGAATCTTCATTAAACTTTCCCGAGTGTCCCACTTTCGAAATGCTTTCAAAAACAGGACTCAGAAAAACATAATCGTACTTGTCATTGTAGTCTTTCAGTTCTGCAATGGTGTGAAATCCTGTTGATAGCGTAAGATCTCTTGTCCGCATTCTTATGTATCGGAGTCGAAACCAGTTAATCAGAAAATTTTTCTTTTTATGGCTGTGTGTAAAATGAATACCGCGCAACTTAAATCGCGTGGCTAACTCATGATGCGAATGAATAACAATTCGAGCATGATACTTGCTTCCGATTTTTTCAAGATAACGCCGTAATCTTCTGGTAGAAAACTTCGGTTTGCGCAAATGAAACAGCTCAAGTCCGTCTTCAAACATTTGCTGCACGTGATGAATTTCATGTTCGAAACCGTCAACACTTGACAGTACAATCAATCTGAAGTTTTCCTTTTTGCTCATGCCGTTTGAGCTGTTGCCTTATTATTTTCACTTTGTTCTTTCACTTCAACATAAATTTCGCTCCCCTCTTCAACAAATTCTTTCGCCTTTTCTTTCAGTCCTTCCCGGATTGAATCTTCTACTTTTACGTGCATTTTCTCAGCGTAATCACGGACTTCCTGGGTGATTTTCATGGAGCAAAATTTAGGTCCGCACATGGAACAGAAGTGCGCCACCTTCGCATGTTCGCCCGGTAATGTTTCATCATGAAACGCTCTTGCCGTATCAGGATCAAGTGAAAGATTGAATTGATCTTCCCAGCGAAAATCAAATCGAGCTTTGCTCAAAACATTATCACGCAGTTGCGCCGCAAAATTTCCTTTTGCCAAATCAGCAGCATGCGCCGCAATCTTGTAAGCGATCACGCCATCTTTTACATCTTTCTTATCCGGAAGACCGAGATGTTCTTTTGGCGTCACATAACACAACATGGCGCAACCATACCAGCCAATCATTGCTGCACCAATCGCTGAGGTGATATGATCATAACCGGGTGCGATGTCGGTTGTAAGCGGGCCAAGCGTATAGAATGGCGCCTGGTGACACTCTTCCAATTCCTTTTCCATGTTCACTTTAATCAATTGCATCGGAATATGACCCGGTCCTTCAATCATCACCTGCACATCGTGGTTCCACGCAATCTTCGTCAGTTCGCCAAGTGTTTTTAATTCTGCAAATTGCGCTTCGTCGTTTGCATCCGCAATAGAACCCGGACGCAAGCCATCGCCGAGAGAAAATGAAACGTCATATGTTTTCATGATCTCACAGATTTCTTCGAAGTGCGTATAGAGAAAACTTTCTTTGTGATGCGACAGACACCACTTCGCCATAATCGATCCGCCTCGAGAAACAATTCCCGTCACTCGATTTGCCGTGAGCGGAATGAAACGAAGCAGCACTCCGGCATGAACAGTGAAGTAATCAACACCTTGTTCGGCCTGTTCGATTAATGTGTCACGATAAATCTCCCACGTTAAATCTTCGGCGACGCCTCCTACTTTTTCCAGCGCCTGGTAAATCGGTACGGTACCGATCGGCACGGGTGAATTCCGGATGATCCACTCACGCGTTTCATGAATATTTTTTCCGGTTGAAAGATCCATGATGGTGTCGGCTCCCCACCGGCATGCCCACACTGCTTTCTCAACTTCTTCTTCAATTGAGGAAGTGACAGCGCTGTTGCCGATGTTCGCATTGATCTTCACCAAAAAATTCCTTCCGATGATCATCGGCTCACTCTCGGGGTGATTGATGTTGGCGGGAATGATTGCCCGCCCACGGGCCACTTCATCACGCACAAATTCCGGTGAAATAATTTTTGGAACGGCCGCTCCAAAATTTTCCGGCGGATGCTGCTTCATCAAATCACCATAGTACTCATTCAACTCATCAGCGCGCTGATTTTCTCGAATGGAGATGTACTCCATTTCAGGAGTGATTATGCCTTTGCGCGCATAATGCATCTGCGAAACATTTTTACCTTGTTTCGCCCGCAACGGTCTTCTGATTTTTTTGAAATGAATTTTATTGAGTGAAGGATCATTTAATCGTTCATTCGCAAAACGCGAGGTGAAATTTTGCAGAGTTTCCGTGTCATTTCTTTCGTGAATCCAATGTTCACGCAAGGGTTTCAATCCTTCATGAACATTTATTTCTTCAGCAGGATTAGTGTAGGGGCCGCTGGTATCGTAGACTGAAATTTTTAATTTCTCTTTTGTAATACTTCCATTTTTTATTTCAATCTCATCTTGAGTTTCGATCTCGCGCATTCCAACCTTGATGTCGTGAAGTTTTCCTTTCACGAATGTTTTTCTTGATTTCGGGAATGGTGTTCTTGTGATTGTTTCCTGGGTTGGGAGTTTAGATTGATCTTTCATGATTCGAGTTTTGTAAGGATAATTATCCACCCTGCGTGGCTTCAATAATGATGACTTCATCATTTTCCTTTAATTCACACTGTATCCACATTTTTTTTGGAATCACTTCGGCATTCACGGCCACTGCGATTCCTTTTTTCTCCTGTATAAACAACTTCTTCATTAATTCATCGAGCTGTTTTCCCTCCGGAAAATCAAATGCATCACTGTTTACTTTGATTTTCATAGTAAAAATTTGTGACCTTATCTGCGATGCAACTTCACTAAGCGCGAAGAAAATCAGCAGTAATCGTTCCTGGAAAATTTCAGAAGGAGATCAATCACTTTTCCCTTCGCAGGCATCATCCTGATCAGGTGATAAGGGTTTGATCTCAGTCTCCATTTTGTGGGACACCCCTAAAGTTTTCGTGAATCGAAAGTAGAAAAAATATGGATGCAAAATTCAAATAGATGAGCGACTTCATTTTTTCACGGGCAGGCCAAGATCGACCGTGAAATGGAAGAGGCTGCCTTTTCCCGGTTCGCTGTCAACGCCGATGGTTCCATCCATCATTGATATAAGTCTTTTAGTGATGGAAAGTCCAAGACCTGTTCCGCCATATTTGCTCGTATACGGATCACCGAGCTGGTGGAATGCTTCGAAAATGGCTTCCTGCCTGTCCTTCGGAATGCCGATACCTTCATCTTTCACTTCAGCGTACAAAATCACTTTTTCATCTCCGCTGTTCTGTCGCTTCAATCTGACTTCTACGGTTCCATGATCAGAAAATTTTACTGCGTTGCCAATGATATTTACAAAAATCTGCTGCAACCTCATTTCATCACCCACCACTATTGCGGGAACACTCCGATCAATGGATAGCGTGATCGAAAGATGCTGTTGTTTAGCTTTGGGCTTGAATGATTTGATGATGGCCCGAAGAAGCTTTCTTATATCGTACTCTCTGTTGCCTAGTAACAGTTTGCCGGCTTCAATCTTAGAGAGATCAAGAAGGTCATTGATGAGTTGCAGTAGTGAATCCGCAGAGTAGCGAACGATGTCAAGATATTCCTTCTGCTTGTCATTCACTTTTGTCTGCAAAAGCAAATCAGTGAATCCGATGATGCCATTCATCGGTGTGCGAATTTCATGGCTGATGTTAGCGAGAAACTGACTCTTGGTTCTGTTCGCTGCTTCGGCTGCGTTTTTTGCTTGCTGCAGAGATCGTTCAAAATTCTTTTGTTGTGTAATATTTCTTCCGAGAACGGAAACTCCAATAATCGTTCCGTCTGGAACGCGCATGGGGTTTGCCGCAAATTCGATGAAAACTTTTTCATCATCGATGAGCAAATCTTCCACGAATGAAAGCGATTCGCCCTGCAGGCATTTTTGATAACGGTGACGCCACTTGGCCTGCTCTTCAACTGAGAGCGGATGAGCGATGAGATCGCCGTGTTTTACATCGACATCAAAGAGCTTTTTATAAATCAGTGCAAAAGAATTATTGAAATCCGTTAATCGGAATTTGGAATCGATCGCCCAGATCGTTTCCTCCCTATTTTCAATGAGAGCGGCTAACTGTGCCCGGCTTTTCCGCAATGCATCTTCCATCTTCTGGCGATCGGTAATATCGACCGCTGTGCCGACTATGCGCACTGGCATGTTGTTTTCATCGCGCACCAATTTTCCTTTTGCTTCTATCACAATGTCACCTTCTCCGGCGCTGCTCCGGTAAACATAATGGAACATCGGCGTGAGTCCGCGCAAATGATTTTTTAATGCCTCCAGAAGACCCGGCAAGTCTTCAGCGAGAACCGTTTGTTTCCATTCATCAAAGGAGCCGGGAACCTGGTCACGACGCACACGTCGCAATTTCCTCCACGCTTCATTGAAGGTCATTTTATTCGTGACAAGATTCCATTCCCAAATTCCAACATTGGTTCCTTCAACTGCTGCATTCAGAAACAACTCACTGCTGCGAAGGGCCCGCTCTGTTTTCTTCCTTGCAGAAATATCAAGCACGCTGATGATGCGGACTTCTTTGTCCTTATAAATATGTGAGCGCGAATAAATTTCTACATCGAAGAGCGTTCCGTCTTTCTTCACTCCCACCCACTCATCTTTGAGGACTTTGATCCGTGTGATGCGTTCGCTGATTTCTTTGTGAAAAGATGTTTCAAAAAGAGACAGAAGCAGTTTACCTTTCAATTCATCCGGATCATATCCAAACATCTTATATGCAGCCGTGTTAAAATCTGCAATTGTACCTTCTTCATGAATGATGATGGCTTCAAGGCTTTCTTCCATAAAGTACCGAAGGCGCTGTTGGTTTTCTTTCAGCACTTGTTCGGCTTTCAACTGGTCAGTTATGTCACGAGCTATACTTGAGAAGAACTCTATATTTCCAATGGAATCTTTATGAGCAATAATGATTTGCTGTGAATTAAATTCTGATCCGTCCTTTCGCCTGAAAGTAGTTTGCCCTTGCCAAAAACCATTTTCTACCGCTGCAGGAATCGCTTTATTGAAAATAACATCTGCAGAATCAGACGACATTAAATCTTTGACCCCGAGCTGAGAAATATCTTCTTCTGCTCCATAACCTAGCATTGTTCTTCCCGGCAAATTCATGTATCGAAGCCCGTTGGAATCCATCATAACGACAAACAAAGGACTTGCTTCAATTGTGGAAATTAACCGTTGCTTTTCTATTTGCTGACTGGCTTGAGTAACATCAGCAAGCGTTATGATCCGTCCAACGAGATGATTGTCGTCATCTTTTACTGGGGAAGCTTTGAGTTTGGCCTGAAAGAATGATTGATCTTTTCGTTGCGCTAAAAAATCGAACTCGAATGAATCTTGCGGAAGGTGAATATTTATTTTGTTGGAGAACTCTTCCTTTGCATCAGAAATGATGAGATCCAAAGATCCCACTACTATCCATTCCTTCTCCGTAAAACCCGTGAGTTTACAAAAGGCACGATTGACGATGATAATGCGATGATTTATATCCTCCACGGCCACTGCCTCCTGAAGCATATCGATCACCCTTCTATACAACGATGACTGGATAATATGTGTCGAAGCAGGATTCATCTGCGGATTCAGCCAATCAAAAGCCCATATCAGGCAATTGCGAATCTAAAGATACCATTTTTTTGAAAAGAAGGGACACTCTTGAACGGGATCAACTCATTTTGGTTTCTTCATTTCTTTTCTATTTTCGCCCCTCCCTATTTTTCACTCTCAAGATTATTTAATGTCGCTGAACTAAATCACCACTTCATGAAAGTTTACGATGATAAACATATCAAAAATATTGTGCTGCTCGGCTCTTCCAAATCCGGTAAAACCACTTTAGCTGAAACAATGATGTTCGAAGCCGGATTGATTTCACGCCGCGGTTCCGTGGAAGAAGGGAACACCGTTTCAGATTATCATGAGATTGAACAGGAGCGCGGCAACTCAGTATATGCAACCCTGATGCATACTGAGTGGAAAGACTATAAGATTAACATCATTGACACACCGGGACTCGATGATTTCATAGGAGAAGTGATTGCCTCATTGCGCGTGGCCGACACCGGCGTGATGTTACTCAATGCGCAAAACGGAGTGGAAGTGGGAACTGAATTGATCTGGAATTACGTGAGTCAATTCAATAAGCCGATCATCTTCGCCATCAATCAGCTTGATCACGAGAAAGCCAATTTCGACGAAACGGTTGAGCAGGCAAAGAAAAGATTCGGTCCTGCATTTACACTGATGCAGTATCCTCTCAATGAAGGAACGGGGTTCAATGCAATCATCGATCTGCTGAAGATGACGATGTACAAATTCAATGCAAATGGCGGCAAGCCCGAAAAACTTCCGATTCCCGATTCAGAAAAAGCAAAAGCCGAAGAGCTGCACAACAAGCTCGTTGAAATTGCAGCGGAGAATGATGAGAAGTTGATGGAATTATTTTTCGAGAAAGGAACACTCGACGAAGATGAAATGCGCCAGGGTTTAAAGATCGGGATGATGAAGCATGAAGTCTTCCCTGTCTTCTGCATTTCTGCAAAAAAAGATATGGGCTCCGGCCGATTACTCGCATTCATTGATAATGTCGCGCCATCAGCCATGGAAATGCCTGCCGAAAAATCTGTGGAAGGAAATGACATCCCCTGCGACCCGAAAGGCACACCTGCCCTTTTCATTTTCAAAACACTCATCGAGCCGCACCTCGGAAGTCTATCGCTCTTCAAAGTGATGTCGGGTGAAGTTTCCGTGGGCGTTGATTTGATGAATGCGCAAAACAGCACGGTGGAGCGCATCAACCAACTGTTCATTCTCGATGGAAAAAACAGAAACCCCATTAACAAACTCACAGCAGGCGATATCGGTGCTACTCTGAAACTGAAGAACACGCAAACGAATCACACTCTTTCCCCGAAGGGATCAAACATATCCATCACACCGATTGAATTTCCCGAGCCGCGCATAAGCGTTGCCGTAATAACAAAGAATAAAGCGGATGATGAGAAGCTGAGTATGACGCTGGCTGAAATTCACCGTGAAGATCCAACCCTAATCGTGGAATTCTCCCGTGAGCTGAAACAAATTTTGTTGCACGGTCAGGGTGAGTTGCATTTGCAGGCAACGAAGTGGCGGCTCGAACACATTTATAAAGTGTCAGTGGAATTTGAGAGAATGAAAATTCCCTACCGGGAAACCATCAAGAAACAAGCGCGCACAACTTATCGCCATAAAAAGCAATCAGGCGGCGCCGGACAATTTGCAGAAGTGGCGATGATGATTGAACCATATAAAGACGGCTACCAGGTTCCCGATGAATTCACGCTGCGAGGCAAAGAAGAAATTCCTCTTGAGTGGGGCGGCAAGTTGATGTATCACAACTGCATCGTGGGCGGCGCGATTGACACACGGTTTCTCCCTTCAATTTTAAAAGGTGTAATGGACAAAATGCAGGAGGGACCGGTGACCGGCTCGCATGTGCGCGACATTAACGTGTACATCTTCGATGGAAAAATGCACCCTGTGGATTCGAATGACACGGCATTTAAGATTGCCGGCACCATGGCATTCAAGGAATGTTTCCAGCATGCTGACCCGAAATTACTTGAGCCGATTTATGATCTCGAAATTCTTGTTCCCGAAGAACAGATGGGCGATGTAATGGGTGACTTGAACACCCGCCGCGCCATTATCATGGGCATGGATTCCCGCAACTCGTACAGCGTAATCAAAGCGCGCGCGCCGCTTTCTGAACTCGATAAATATTCCAACACACTCCGCTCCATTACGCAGGGCAAAGCAAGTTTTAAGATGCGCTTCTTCGAATATCAACTAGTGCCTGCGGAAATTCAGAAGAAACTCGCTGAGGAATATCAGAAGCATGCGAAGGAAGAGGCGTGAGGTTTAGGAACTTGGATTGAAGAATTGAAACGGCAACAAAATGAATTCTTTGTTTAAAAAATCCTTCTGCTCTCTTTTACTCGTCATTTGGTATTGTCTACTCTCGTTTTTTTTCTCCTGCCAGCCCAAAGCGCAGTATGATGTGATACAGGATCCGCTGAAAGATTTTAAATCGAATCTGAATGATTCCGTTCGCGGCGCCAAATCAATTTCTGATTTATCATGTTATCTCTTCTTCGCATTGCAGGGGCAAATTACTTTTAAGCAACTGCAGAAATTCATCCCTGACTCAGCTGACATTGCGAACATCTACGCGCTCACGCAATCGGCTCCCATCTCAAGTCATGATGTGCGCGCCAATGCCGATACTGTGAAAAATCAATTGCAGAATGGTTTCAATGCCGCCGTGAGCAAAGCCGCCGTGCTTCATGCCGACTGGAAAAATGCAACCATTAATCGCGTGATGGTGATCGAAATTGAAGATCAGAAATTGCCGAGCAAAAAAATCGTGATCGAAGCCATGGATGGAAAAACAACTTTGCGCGCAAGCGTTAAGTGCATGCAGATTGGGGAGCGATGGTTTCTGGGCGAGGACCTGCGCTATGGAGTCTAGTATTCCGCAATAAAAATTCACATCTCGCTCAAATATTTAAATGCACGAATTCCGGGAAAGAAAAAATAAGCGCCGCCTTTCACTGTCGTAAACTGAGGAACATCCTTGTATTTGCGCCGAATGGGTTCTGCCGGAACGGTGAATGTGTCAGTTGTCACTCCTTCTTTTTTCATTTTCGTTCCCACAATCGGATCGGCATCATCATACAATCCTCCAAACTTGTGAAACTTCACCCAGGCATTTTGGACAAATTCAAATTGACGAACAAGATCACCGGCGAAGCACATGAAGTGCAGTCCCCGCTCTTGGCCATCATCAGCTGCATCCATCAAATCTTTTGCCTCCATTGAATTGGCCAGCGGTTCGCCGTACGCTCTTCCGCGGCGAAGAAGGCGATGCTTCTGAATCATCTGCAATGAATCTTTGCTGTTTTGCTCGGTGAGTAATTCATTGCGCGGATTCGTACGACGCACATGAGCACCCACCGGACATTTCAATCCGTGATGATCTTCATCCCAGTAACGAAATTGATTTGCATTGCTCAAAGAAGGATCATCTTTATCAGGAGACAAAACCAAAGGAGCACCACTCGGCCATCTTCCTACCATCTTCGCACCGAGACAGATTGCTTTGTCTTCGACCGATGCACCGGCTTCTTTCGAATGTGTTTTCAGAAAATTCCAGAAGCCATGCACATCCTGACTCATTTGCCGAACCACGAGATAGCTTCCGTTTTTTCCGAAATCTTTTACGCCCGCTGAATTTTCTTTTGCCGGAAGCAAATTCAGAGGATCACCAACACTCAACACGCACGGACTATCCGGCAACTGTCCGTAAATATTGTTATAGCCAAGAATGAATTCTCCGGCAGGTAAAACATTTTCAGAATATCCGGGATTCTTATCACTCAAACCATCAATCACGGGCTGACTAATGCCGTCATGAAAACCGAAATGTTCTTTGTCATTCGGAGGGCGACTCGTTTCGAGTGTGATCACTTCTTTGATGCCATGTGATTGGTACAAAGATTTTTCTGTTGCAAAAGCGGATGACAAAATGTTTTTGTCTCTCGCATAAATCATGAGCATGCAATGAATGGGTTCATGCGCTGATGTTCCCCACTTCCAGTATTGCGGATCATTCTGCTCGTAATCTCCGAGAATGAAACTGCGGTTAGGCTCTGTCATTCCTTCTTTGAACTGGCGTGAAAAAGAATCCCACAGCTCTTTCGGAAGATCGAGTTTCCTTATTCCTTCATTGTTGAATGCAACATTGATCGCAACATCGCGCGAAGATTTTTCTGCATTGGTCAGTTTCGTTTGAAGCGACTGCAAATATTTTTTTGTTTCTGAAACATCACCGAACTGAAGCATGATAAAACATGCTTCTTTCAAATTACTGTAGCCGCGAATCAGCAATCCCTGGATGTCATCTCTTTCAATTGCAGATTTATTATCCATCATTTTTCATTTCAGAAATGAAGCAACCAATCTTTTATCTCGTCCTCTTTCATCTTCCCGAATAAACCTTTGCGAATCGCCCGATTATTGAGCACATTCAAAATGCCCAGTGTTTCGTGCGTGCTGTACCATACGCTGGTGATGCACTGATTTTTTCTCACCGCATTCATGTAACCTCTGCGATCACTGGCGCCGCCGGCATATACGGCAAATCTTGTGGGAGGAAATCCGTAACCATTTCCGAAAATCAAATTAAGTCGTCGGCTTCTGTTTTCAGAATCCACAAAATCATTCGCGTAACCTTCGGATGTATTGTCGAAGTAGGCAATGAAGACGAGCCGGTTCACGCCATCAGTGATGGCCCAGCGCGCCGTGTGCACTGTCGGAATGAACATGTTGGGGCGGAGCGGCTTCACTGCCTGAAGAATGAATGAAAGAAACAGGTGGCGAATCCATTCACGTTTCACGGGTCCGATCACACTCATTTCATTAGTGACAATCGCTTTTTCTTTCGAAGTGATGTCGAAGATGTGTTGATCAGTCGGATGCTGCTCGGGATCGCGATGCGATTCACTGATTCGAAGAAATACGATCATCAAAATAAAAAGCAACAATGCAATCAGAAAAACAATGGCAATAATTTTCAACGCAAGCGAGTGAATGAATAAACTGAGAATTGCACAGAGCGCCAAAGCAGGAACACCGAAAAGCAGCAGCAGCTTTTTGTAATTCCACCGGAGATAATTTGAAAGTCCGATCTTAAACGGTTTGATTGCCCATTGTAATCCAGGTTGAGTTCGCACAAAATTTTGCAATCGCTCGCGGATTTGTTTCGGAGATAATGAAGCAAATGATGGATCATCGCAAGCACTGTCCAGATATTCTTCAAGAAGATTGCGCAGCTTTCCCTCCTGCTCCACATCTTCCCTTGAAAAATATTGATAGGCATTATAAACGGTGTTGCTGATCCGTTGCTTCATTATGAAGTGAGTGAGAAAATTTTCAGAGGCAGACGAAGCTTTGTACGCTGAACAACTGGAAAAGATCTGATGCCACGCTTCGGCATTCAGCGACATCAATTCATGAATATGTTTTTTGCGGTTGCCTGTAAATGTTGTAAGCAGCAGCAATCGCGGAGGAAGTGTTTTTAGATTCGGAGCAAGTTCTTCAGGCAACATTACGAGCGAAGCGAAATGCAAATGATCTGCTTTTCGAAAAGGAATAATTCCATTCAACTCATTTCGCTCACGGTGAACCTGCTTCAGAAGTTCACTGAGTGCTTTTTCGTTTTCTCTTTTTATCTCAAAAGAAAAAGTGGCTCCGTCAACAATAGTATTCATCGAATGCCGAAATAGACAATGAAAAAATGATTCGCTTTCGAATCCTAAATGTAGAAAATCTGTTGCATGGTTAACCGCAAATCAAAAGATTCATAATTTCATAGCTACTAAATAAAGATTAGCTATGGTGTTCCAGGTTATCATTATCGGATTTCAATTTCTCTTCGCTGTAATTTTTCGCCGAAAAAAACTTCCTGATTTCATAGATAAGCTCGATTGGAAACTCACCAATCTTTTCACCGATGCGCAGCGCGAATCGCTGGTGACAAAGATGAATGCTGTGCTGGCAACGCCACCGATCTATCAAATCATTCAGTGGCGGCTTCGCAGCAATCTGAAGAAAGAGCACGTTGATCTTCCCTACAAAATTGATCTGGATCCGAAAGAATATTTCGCGCGCGAGCAACGCAATCTCGACATAAGTCCTGACAGAAGATATTGGTCTAACTGGGTGGGCACACACACAAGCGAGCCGTTGCGCATCTTGTATCCGGGATCAGGAAAAAAATTGTGGGAGCGTTTTTCTTCCGGGCAAGGTGCAGATAAATACGATGGCGATCCTGAATACGATTTCACGGGATTGAAACAAGTGCAGCGTCTCGTTCGGTTTGCCGAACAGAAAAAAGTGAGAATAAAATGCGTTGCTTCCGGTCATGCGCTTTCTGATGTGGCCGTCACCACTGATCTTTTGGTGAATACTGATTTGCTGATTAAGCCGCTGCGAAAAGCAAATCAATCGTACATCAAAGAGCAATTTCGAAACGGATATACTGTGGAAACATTTCACGGCGGAACGCGCCGCACGGAGAACAGATATCTTTTTGAAACAGGATCGGGAGCGAAGATTGTCGATCTCAAACAAGTGATGCTGAAACAAAATTTTGCTTTTCAAAATTTAGGAGGATCGGATGTGCAGGGAATTTTCGGAGCGGTGAGCACTTCCACTCACGGCACAGGAATGGAGCTGCCGCCTTTTTGCGACATGGTGATATCGATGGTGATTGTTGTTGCAGAGGGAAAAGCCATTCGCCTCGAACCACAGGACGGAATCACTGATCCGGTTGAATACAATAAAAGTGAAGAATGGACTAAATACGGAATCGAGCTGATTCAGGATGATGATCTTTTTTATTCTGCCATTTGCTCGATGGGTTGCTTCGGAATTGTTTTCTCTTTCGTGATGGAAGTGATGGACGTTTATTATCTCGAAGAACAGCGCGAGCCGAGCACGTGGGAAGATGAGAAGAAAAAAATTCTTGCAGGAGGTTTAGACTATCTGCGGCAAAACCGGCACATCGATTTTACCATCAATCCGTATCCTACAAATGAAAAAGGTGATTACGATAAAAACGGAAAACATTTTTGTCTCGTGAATCGTCGTGATTACACTTCGCTCACTCAAGATGACATCAAACAAAATCAAAAAGAAGATTACACTTCGCTCCGCAGAAATTTTCTCTCTTCACTCTTGTCGGGAATTTATTTTGCCGGAATTATTTCTGCCTGGCTTTTCAACAGCAAACCGAAATCCATTCCGAGATTTATTCAGGGCTCCCTGCATCGCATTGTTGATTTCGGAAAGGAAGGCGGAGGTTATCGTGATCTTTATTACAATGTACTCAATCAGGGATTGCGCCAAATGAAATTCTATGGTTATGCAGTCGAGATCTCTTTCCCGCTTGAAAATTTCAAATTCGTCGAAGCGATTGACCGCATTCTCGAAATAGCGGTGAACGATGCTGAGAATTACAGCCAATACGAGCCTGCACCATTTGCTGTCAGGTTTGTGCATCCTTCGAATGCGTACCTGTCTATGATGCATGAACGTGCTTCGTGCATGGTGGAATTAGTTTCGCTGAAGAATGTAGTTGGCGGACAAAATATTCTCGAGCGGCTCGAGCGCGAGATGTACCAGTATGAAGGTCGTCCGCATTGGGGCTTGAATCTCGACACGCTCAATGCGGAATTCATTGCGAAGAGTTATCCTAAGTTCAATCAATGGATGAATGCATTTAAGAAATTTAATAGCAGCGGTGTGTTCAACGGAAAATTTACTGACCGGACAGGAATTTCATGAATGCGAAATTCCTGGATTCTTTTCCCCGACTTACATTTGCGCCCCTTAATTTAAATTCATCACTCTCATGAGCGATAACAAAATAATTTTTTCGATGCAGGGCGTTGGGAAAATGATTCCTCCCAACAACAAACTAATTCTAAAAGACATTTACCTCTCATTTTTCTATGGTGCGAAAATCGGTATCATCGGTTTGAATGGAAGCGGCAAATCAACATTGCTCAGAATTATTGCAGGAAAGGATCAGGAATATCTTGGCAAAATTCAGTTTGAAAAAGAATACAGCATCGGCATGCTCGAGCAGGAACCTGTTCTCGACGAAACAAAAACGGTGAAAGAAATTGTAAGCGAAGGCGTGCAGGATGTGATGGACATGCTGAAGGAATTTGAAGTGATCAGCAATAAATTCAGTGAGCCGATGGATGATGCGGCGATGGAGAAACTCACGAACCGCATGGGAGAAATTCAGGAGAAGATCGATGCGATTGACGGATGGGAAATTGATTCGAAGCTCGAGCGCGCCATGGACGCATTGAATTGCCCCGAAGGCGATGCGTCAATAAAAAATCTTTCCGGCGGTGAACGAAGAAGAGTAGCACTCACGCGTCTGCTTCTTCAGCAACCGGATATTCTTCTGCTCGATGAGCCGACGAACCACCTCGATGCAGAGAGTGTGATGTGGCTCGAGCAACACCTTCAGCAATACAAAGGCACCGTGATCGCCGTCACACACGACCGCTATTTCCTCGACAACGTGGCGCAGTGGATTCTTGAACTCGACCGCGGCGAAGGAATTCCGTGGAAAGGAAATTATTCATCATGGCTCGAGCAGAAAGAGCAACGATTGATTCAGGAAGAAAAAACGGCGACGAAACGACAGAAAGTTTTGCAGCGCGAGTTGGATTGGATTCGCATGAGCCCGAAAGCGCGACAGGCAAAAGGAAAAGCGCGACTGGCCAATTATGAAAAAATGCTGGGTGAAGAAACGAAGCAGCAGGAAGAAAAACTCGAGCTCTTCATTCCGCCCGGTCCTCGTCTTGGTGCAAATGTGATTGAAGCGGTTGATGTGATGAAAGCATTCGGCGAAAATGAATTGTTCGAACATTTGAATTTCAAATTGCCACAGGGAGGAATTGTCGGAGTGATCGGGCCGAACGGCGCGGGGAAAACCACACTCTTCAGAATGATCATGAATCAGGAAAAACCTGATGAGGGAGAATTCAAAATCGGCGAAACAGTGAAGATCTCGTATGTAGATCAGATGCACACGGAGATTGATCCGAACAAAACTGTTTTCGAAGTGATCTCGAAAGGTCTTGATTTCGTTGAAGTGGGCAAATACAAAATCAACTCACGCGCTTACGTGGCGAAATTTAATTTCAGCGGAAACGATCAGCAGAAAAAAGTGGAAGTACTCAGCGGCGGCGAGCGCAATCGACTTCATCTCGCTCTCACTTTGAAACAGGAAGCAAACGTTTTGCTTCTCGATGAGCCGACAAATGACCTTGATGTGAACACTCTGCGAGCACTCGAAGAAGCGCTGGAAAATTTCGCCGGATGCGCTGTGATCATTACACACGACCGCTGGTTTCTCGATCGCGTGGCTACGCATATTCTTGCTTTCGAAGGAGAAGGAAATGTGTATTGGTTCGAAGGAAGTTTTTCTGATTACGAAGAAAACAAGAAGAAACGACTCGGCGATGTGAGTCCGCATCGTTTCAAGTACAAGAAGCTGGTAGCAGAATAAACGCCCCACCAGCCTCCCCAAAGGAGAGGCTGCTAACACACGAAGCTTATTAGTCTCAGAAGTACATGAAATACTTTTCGCGTCAGTGCCGATGCGCGAGCGAAAGTCTCCCCCTCGGGGAGATTTAGAGGGGCGTCAGCTTTTCAATTTCGCAGCAATCGGAACAATTCCTTTCAGCGGATCAACAGCACTATCTCTCCACGCAAAATAATCCGTCACACCTTTCTTGCCGCTTTCAATCAGCTGATCGATTTTCTGAGGTGGTAATTTGAAATCGGTCGTCTGTACATCAAGCGTGTCAATGAAAATTGTGCGGTTCCAGTCATTCTGATGAAGATGAAGATTATTCGCAGTTTCCATCATGAATGACACCAATGCTGAAGCGTAGTCTTTGATGCTTTTTATTTGCTCAGGCACAATGCTCCAGTCACTCTTGCTGTATTCAATCGTTTGTTTTGAATCAAGGCGGAACCCTAGTGTTTCGTGATTGAAAATGTAATTGGGATCTGTGTTGTAGTTCACGGTTTCTCCGCTCACGGGATTGGCGATATATTTTTTCTTATCGAAAAGATTCACCGCGTAATTCCATGCTACACCGCCGTCAACCATCACATCATTGTCGCCTGTGGCAATGTTGGGTTTCTTCACTGACGAAAAAAATAATGGAATGCTCATGCTCATTCTCACTGCATCGCAGATCGGAAGATCAGGTGATGTTTCGTGAGAGAAAACATCTGAGCGTTGCTGCGTGAGATTGGTGGCAACTACATACAGTTCTCTGAAGCCCTCACTCTGCCGCGACTTCAACTGCGCAAAAGTGGTCTGCTCATTTCCTGTTTTTTGTTTGATGTATCCTGAAATCCATTGCTTAAAATAATCGCCCTGAAACCATCCGAATTGCGAAAGCACACGTCTCACACTTCCAAGCCATCCGCCACCGGCATCTTCAAACGAACTGAATTTTGTAGCCGCGACAATGTCAGAAACTTCTTTCACAGAAAAATTCAAAGCGAGCAACGTGGCATTGATGGCTCCGGCGGAAGTGCCTGCAACACGAATAATGTTTGACAGTATTCCCATGCTGTCAAGTATGTCGAGTGCGCCGCCATACGCAATTCCTTTCACGCCGCCGCCTTCGAAGACGAGATTCTTAAACGGATAATCCATGATGATTGATAATTTAGAAATGAAGAACTGCCAAAATAATAAGCTGATGATGTTATAGTTTCCACAATGAAAATATTGGGTAAAGAAAATACAGGTCAGAAGCAATTATCAAACAATGCTTTCACTTTCGTTCGACATTGAGACCAGCAACCGCTTACTTATTTCTTCAGAGCCGGATTATCTTCCACAATGCGAATGGTCCAGAAATCATCAGAGAGATTTTCATCGAGCAAATATTCATACGGCATTGTGAAATAACCTTTCAATCCCCAGTCAGCTCCCCAGCTGTTGCGCACGATGAAACGTTTTTGACCTTCATCATAACCAACTGCAAGTACCGCGTGGCCACCACATTCTTTTTCATTCTTCCCGGGCAAATTCAGTCTTCCTGTTCTTGCCACAGTATCTCCTTCAAATGCATCGTACACGGTGAAACCAAAACAAAACGGATATCCTTCAGCAAGGCAACCTTTCATTTGATCAAGCTTGCGCGTGATGCGATGATAGGAAAGCGCCTGATGCTTGAGTGCATCCGTGTAACAGGCCTTCGCTGGTTTCCTGGCAAACTGAGTGATTTTATATGGAAGCATTTTCTCGGGACAAACTCCCTGCTTGTTCACACTCTTGATTCCATCACGGATTTGCGCACCCGCATCGGTATTCACCGTGTGCTCAATCACGCGCTCATTGTAATAAATGAATAGGCGCGCGGGCATGAAAGCATTGGCCATGTTCTGTTTCAATTGTCCGAATTCAAAAGCCGCTCCGATTGAATTGGCTGTGCAACTGCCGAGTTGACCCTGATCATAAACCGGCGGGCACTGTTTTCTCAAATCAACTTTTTCAGGAAGCTTGACGATTAAATGCGCAGGCGCTGCATACATGAAATCACGGTGATCGGGCAAATCGGGTTGCCAGCCATACCATTGAACATTGTGTGCCATAAGTGATGATAATTTAGTTGCCTACTCTGAAAAACCCTTTTCGGCTTACGGGTTATTGAGAATTTAATTTTTCATACGAAATTATTTCTCTCTCGAAAAACTTTTCGCCTGTTAACGATTAATTCACGTTGTGATTTTTCCCTTCTTCAGATCAATCTTAAATGAATCGAAAGCTTTTGCTGGTGGTTTGCTTCCGTCAAATGTTCCGATGTAATATTCTCCTCTGAGAAAATTTTCATCCGCGGTAATTCGCAGAAAGCCCGGATTTTTTTGCTGATACTTTTCAAGAGTCACTTCTTTATTCGCCGTAGCATAGGGTGTTTTGATTTGTTTTCCCGTTTTAGGATCGTGATAAAGATTGTGCATCACTTGAGCATTGCATGCATAACCGCCGGCGCCGGCATTCACGTAAGCAATATGCTTATCGCCACGCTTGCGGGTGAAGCGCTGATAATTGTGCACGTGACCTGAGAAAACCGCGTGAGGCATTCTTCGGCTTTCATCAAATGCGTCGTCGAGCGTTTTCAAAATGAGAGGATATCCTCCGTGCGATGTGTCGAGTGAATAACATGGATGATGAACCGCAATCACCAAACATTTTTCCTCAGGCACTTTCTTCAATTCACTCACCAGCCACCGGTATTGCGTCGTATCATTTTTGTCGTCGAGTGAGCCATCGATGTTTGAATACAAACCGATGATGGTGATGAAGGGAGCATTCAGCGTCCAATACGGCCATGGCTGATTCATGGTTTTTCGGTAGGAAGAGTAACCGCTGTACTGCTGTTTCTTGTCGCAGAAATTTTGCATGAAGCCAAGCAATGACGCTTCATGATCGGGTTTATCACCTTTCATCACTGAAATCTGGCCATCGTGGTTACCCGGTATGGCGACAATTTTCGCGGGATAGTGTTTGTACGGCTCATCAAATTGTTGCGGATAATCGAGTGTGATGCCGTTGTAATAAACCACATCGCCGAGATGATAAAAGAGTGAAGGCTGGTCACTGTCATCAACGGTTGCAATTTGTTTTTCCATTAATTCGGCTAAAGCAGTTTGCACTTTCGCATCGTCATTAATTCCACCGGTGTCGCCCACAATGTGAAACACAAATTTCTTCGAAGAAACAATTCGGTTGTAAACACTTCTCTTCACCACATGCTTCAGATCCAAACTCAAATCAGAAGCTGGTCTTAGGAATTGCGATGGAATGGGAACAAATCGCTGATTGGGTTTCGGCAGCGCCACCGGATCATTTGCTGCACGCCGCACTTTGTGAATGCCTTCCGCTTCATGCATCAATCGGAGAACTTTTTCATTCATGCGCGGAAAATTTTACGCCTTAAGAAGGAATTACTCTAAGCATTAAAGATAAGCACAATGAATTATTCCGCTTGAATTTTTTACCTAAAAATTGGTAGCCGTTTTCAATTCCGTCAATCTGAAAAGAAATGTCGATTCATAACATTTTCTTGACGAAAAACTTTTCAGCATAAAATATCATCAGCATAACTTGTGAAAAATTTTTCACCATGGACAATACAACAAATGCGCTCAACTGGTTTGAAGTTTCAGTTACTGATATAGATCGGGCAAAGAAATTTTATGAATCAGTCTTCAACATCAAAATGGAAACGATGGATATGATGGGAATGAAGATGGCCATGTTTCCCTTCGAAAACGGAAGCGGCAAACTTTCAGGCGCACTCGTGCAAAGCAACATGCACAAGCCAAGCGCCGATGGGGTGAAAGTCTATTTCAACGGCAATCCGAATCTGAACGCTGCGCTGGATCGTGTCACCAAGGCCGGAGGAAAAATTGTAATGCCGAAAACAGCCATCGGAGAAAACTTTGGCTTTATGGCTTTCTTCATTGATTCAGAAGGCAACGTTGTAGCACTGCACTCACAAAACTGAATCTTATTGCGCCAGAATTTTCTGTTCGTTGTTTCAGGGTTTGTATTTCTTTATGTTGATGCTGAGAACTGGAATGGGAGACTCGCTTATGATATTTCTGGCTGAAGAACCCAGTAGCATTTCACTCAGCTGTGAGCCTTGGCCGCTTACGATCATGATAAGATCTGAGCCTGAGCGGTTGGCATAATCGAGCACTGATTCTGATGGAGCGTGATGTCGAACGATTTTGGCTTCAACTTCGACGCCTTCATTATTCAATCTCAATTCCGCTTCACGCACCTTGGCCGTTACATCTTTCACATCAACAAAAAGCTCCTCGAAGAAAGCCGTGACGGCGAGCAAATGAACTCTGGCACCGAAGAATTTTGCCCACCGGGCTGCAATGCCGATTTTCTGTTCTGATTCAGCTGTGCTGTCAAGGGGAACCACAATGTTCTTTACTTCACGACGAAAAGGTTTTTCGCGGAGGGTGATGATCGGGCACGGAGCATTCTGTATCGTCCGGTATGCATTCGAGCCGATGATAAACTTTCCGATATTCGTTACTCCGGAAACACCATGCGTTCCCATAATGATGAGCGGAATCTGTTCTTCTGTTGCCACGTGATCAATCTCAGCGTGAATTTTTCCCATTGCTACTTTGGAATGAATCTGGATCGCAGCGAGATTCGGATTCTTGGCTCTGATCTCTTTGAACTTTTCTTCAATTCCCTTCTCAATAATCTCCGTGAAATCGACGCGCATCTGAAGCATTGTGTTCTGCATGTACGACTCAAATACGTGAAGCAATAAAATGCTTGCATTGGCCTGATCGGCGATCATTGCTGCATAGTCAAGCGCTTCCAGAGAGATCTCAGAAAAATCTGTGGGAACAAGAATCGTTCTTACAGAAACAGGTGCGGAAGAGACTGCCATAGAGCGAAAAACAATTTTAATTTTAGCGTGGACAAAAGTAGCACGGAAAGATAATCATTTATGATCGGTGAATCAGAACTCATCCTCACTTCGCGCGGCTCGGTCTATCATCTCGATCTGAGACCCGAAGAAATTGCCGACACCATCATCACCGTAGGTGATCCTGATCGCGTTCAACAGGTTTCGAAGTATTTCGTCAACATTGAATTCAGAAGAAAACACCGCGAATTTGTCTCGAACACAGGCTATTTCGCCGGTAAGCGCATTACAGTAATTTCAACAGGCATCGGAACTGACAATATTGATATCGTTCTTCATGAGCTTGACGCGCTCGTAAACATCGATCTTGAAACGCGACAGCCGAAAGAAGAATTGAAATCGCTGCGAATTATTCGCATCGGCACATCCGGCTCAATGCGGCATGATGTCCCCGTGGATACATTCGTAGTCTCTGAATCGGCTATCGGGCTCGACAATCTTCTGAATTTTTATCATCTCATTTACACTGATCGCGAACGCAATCTTCTTCATGCGTTCGTCAATCATATGCAGCAGAAGCAAATTCATTTCATTCCGTATCTCGCTTCGGCATCATCAAAATTGCTCTTGCTCTTCAATGAAAATTTTCATAGGGGAATTACAGTCACCTGTCCTGGCTTTTATGGTCCGCAGGGAAGAACGCTGCGCACCGAACTCACCTATCCGAACCTGATTGAGTTGCTCACCTCATTCAATTTTGAAAATCTCCGCCTCACAAATTTCGAAATGGAAACGGCCGGACTCTATGGTCTTTCGAAAATTCTCGGACATGAAGCCGTTTCACTGAATGCAATCATCGCCAACCGCGCAGATAAAACTTTCAGTCTGGATCACCACGAAACAGTGGAGCGACTGATACGCATTGCGCTGGAGAGAATTGCAACAGCGTAATGGATAGAAATTTCATAACTTTAGTTTTGAAATCATGTGCTAAGGCTTCTTCAACACTCAATTGCAAACCCTCGATTCATTTCGTAAACAAATACCTCTGTCTATGAAACTTTCCCTCTGCAAAATATTGTTCGTCTGCGCACTAATGCTATCAATTCTCAAGTACAAGACTGCAAGTGCACAATATTGTACGGATAGCTTGTACATCAATGGTTGTTCGACGGGATACTACCTCAATGATGTGACCTTGGGTTCTATCAGTAATTTCAATACAGGCTGTAGCGGCAACGATGGTTATAGTGACTACACAAGTATTTCAACTGATCTTGAACAAGGATCCATGTACGCACTTTCTATTAGGATAGGCGACTTTCCGCAGGGCGTGAATATGTGGATTGACTTTAATGACGACTCTACATTTGATGAATCAGAGAGATTGGTTGATAATTTCAATTGTGAATCCTTGCTGTTAACCTATTCAGCGAGTTTCGTGATCCCGTCTTCTGCCCCTCTCGGAAATCACAGGATGAGGATACGAGCGGCAGATGAATTCTTTGGTATCATCGATCCATGCACCCAATATTATTCAGGCGAAGTGGAAGATTATAGTGTCGACATAGTTCCTCCTACAGATATGACTTACATATCGAGCACAACAACTCAAACAGAAACAGGATCTGTAGGGGTCGGTGACACCAATGTGGTGATTATCGGAATTCAGATAGTGACATCCGGAACCCTGAACCCACTTACAATTTCCTCTTTCACATTGAACTCAAGTGGCTGCACCGCATTTAGCGATGATGTGACCAATGTAAAAATCTATTACTACGGAAACGATAATTACTTTAACTATACAGATACTTTATTTGGATCAGCGACCGATCTTTCTTCACCTATTTACGGTTCGCTGCAACTAGCTCAGGACACAAACTATTTCCTGGTCATGTACAACATTAACCCAAACGGAATTTTTGGTGACTACCTCGATGCAGAATGTACATCGATAACAATTAACGGCATAGACTATATGCCAGCGATAACTGCTCCCGCAGGAAACAGGCAAATTCAGTATTGCAATCCTGTTGATTTGTACGGTTGCTACTTTGCCTACATTGATGGCATTCAACTTAACACTCTTTCAAACACATTCTCTTATTGCAATGGAAATGCAGACGGCTATATAAATTATCCGGCAACAGGAAATCATACAACTTCATTACAGGAAGGAAACAGCTATCCCATCTACCTCATTGGCTCACCCTATGAAGAGGAGGGCTTTGGTGTTTGGATGGATCTCAATAACGACGGCGACTTTGATGATAGCGGCGAATTTCTTTTTGCCACACCAGATACAGGTGTTGGATGGCAAAGCGGTTACATCACAGTTCCCGTAACCACATCTCCGGGCGAACATCGAATGCGCGTTCGATGCAATGATTATAATATTCTGACGGGCGATCAATCTTGCGCACAATTAAACTATGGCGAAACTGAAGATTACACAATTACTGTTGCGCCGTCATCATGCTCTGCTTATTTCACTCTCACTCCTGATTCATTGATTCCACATCATTACTGGGCCATTAATCAGGCGTCAGGAACTCTGCCATTGTATTATCTCTGGAGTTGGGGCGATGGCACGTATGATTCCAGCGCCTATCCGAGTCACACTTATGACACGGCGGGATTCTACACCATCTGCCTCACCATCATAGATTCAACCGGATGCACCAGCACCTTCTGCAACATTTACGACATTCAAAAATCTTCAGAAGCTGAATCAATAATTACTGTAGATGTGGTGGATTCAATTCCTGATATTGCAACGAGCATGCAAAACACAAGTATCCTTAATTCTTATTCTGTATTTCCGAATCCTGCTTCTGAAAATCTTTTAATCAGGTACTCACTTTCGGTTTCAGCATCGGTGGGCATTGAATTAGATGATGTGCTCGGGAATAAATTGGTGCAAAGCGAAGAAAAACGGCCGCAAGGCGAATCGAGCTCTGACATAAGTGTCGCCGGACTGGCTGGCGGAATTTACCTGCTGAAAATTCATGCAGGAAATCAAGGGGTCTCTACGAAAATTGTTGTGACGAAATGAAATAGCCTTCTTTTAGATCTTGCAAAACTTCTTTTGCAGAGTTCCTCTTGCCGTCCTGATTTCGAAAAAATAAATTCCGCTTTGCAGAAAACTCACGTCGACGGTTGTTGAATTGCCACTGAGGGTTGAAGTCAGAATTATTTTCCCCGTCATGTCCATAATGGAATATTTTTCATTTTGGAACAGATTCGTTTTGACCACAAAATTTTCATGAGCCGGATTGGGATAGAGTGATAAATCTTCTGCTGTTTCAATTGAAGCAATTCCAAGCGGCGAACCGGGCGTGCAGCTGGCCAGGTCATTTCCCAATGCAATACTCAGCGGAACCGAAATAGGTGTTCCCATCGAAACTGAATCTTCAGTAAAGCTTACCGGAATAAGTGTATTGGGATACGTGGTATTTACTCCACCCAATCCTATATAGAGAACACTGTTCAACAAAAACATTCCATAGGCGTTGTTGCAATCGAGAACGAATGGATAACGCTTTAATACTTGTCCTGAAGGAGCGATCACATAGAGTGAATCGCTGTACGGAAAGGAAGTGTTCGTGACGAAATAAATATTTCCGCCATTGTCAACGGCGATATCTGCTACCGCTGCCGCTTTATTAATCGTGAAAATGGTGGAACAGCTTGTTCCATCGTACCTGATTATTTTATCCGGCGTTGCAAAATTTTGCAACCAAAAAAGATAATTGCCATTGCCGCCGCCGTTCAGAATAAAATTGTTCGAAGTGTCATCCTGCACCCAGTTGCCGCCGCCATTCCAATGGTAGATAGTGCTGTAAGCTCCGAATGAAGAAGCATAAAATGTAGGAGAAATATTTCCTCCATTCAGATTATTGCAGATAGCCAGTGCAAAATAACTGTAGCCCGGAATTGAATCACCTGCAGGCGTAATTGTATTGCCGCTAATAAAGTAATCTCTAACCCAGCTACCCTCAATTCCCCAGAACGTATTCGCAACCGAGCAAGCAGCCGCTGCTGTATCCACTTGTTCCGTTTTTTCTTGAGAATTATTCGCAGAAGGAACGATCAGCGGATCCTGCGAAAGCAAGCTGTTTGTTGCCGGATTGACCTGCCCGGTGACATTACCGAAAAAACAAAAGAGAAAAATATTTGCGAGCAAACTAATTACACTTGTCTTCATGAATTATTTTTTTTCAAAACGTTGCCGGCAAATCTATAGAAATGTGCAGGAGAGAATTAAGAAAGAATGACTAAAGTGCCTCCCGAAAAATCGGGATTGCCATTTCACCATGCTTTATTCTGGCTCAAATAATTCTGAACATAATCAGTCACGCCTTCTTCGAGTGAATAAAATGGTTTTGTGTAACCGATGTTGCGAAGCTTTTCCATTTTCGCTTCAGTGAAATACTGGTACCAGTCGCGGATGTCTTCGGGAATATCAATGAACTCGATGTTGGGTTCGAGATTCATCGCATGAAAAGTTGAAGCAGCGAGATCAAGAAACGTTCTCGCTTTTCCTGTTCCTAAATTATAAATGTCAGAATGCTGCTGATGATTCATGAACCAGATCATTACATCCACCACATCTTTCACGTAAATAAAGTCGCGGAGTTGTTTTCCATCTTCGTAATCCTTTTTATGCGAGCGGAAGAGTTTAACTTTTCCTGTTTGTTTGATTTGATTGAAACCATGAAACACAACTGAAGCCATTCTTCCTTTGTGATATTCATTCGGACCGAAGACGTTGAAGAATTTCAAGCCGCACCAAAACGGCGGCGTTTCTTTCTGAACTAAAACCCATTTATCAAATTCATTTTTCGAACGGCCGTATGGGTTGAGCGGCTGCAGTTTAGGTATGAGTGAATCATCATCATCATAACCAAATTCACCCGCCCCGTACGTTGCTGCCGACGAAGCATAAACGAGTGGCACACGGTAACGAACACAGCGATTCCAAATTTCCTGAGAATAGTGAACATTCAAATCATCGAAGAGAGCAACATTGTGTTCAGTGGTGTCCGTTCTTGCGCCAAGATGAAAAACGAATTCGACAGAATCATTTTGCAAATCCCACCATTCAGGAAATTCATTCCTGTCCATGATGTTCAGGAATCGCTTGCTCTCGTAATTGCGTTTTTTCTTTTCATCAGAAAAATCATCGACGAGCAGAAGATGATACATCATCTCTTCATTCAGCCGTGCGACTAAACATGAACCAATAAATCCTGCTGCACCAGTGATTACAATCATCCTTACGAATTAAACATTGAACAGAAAATGCATTACATCTCCATCCTTCACTTCGTATTCCTTTCCCTCCAGTCTTAATTTCCCTGCTGCACGGCAGGCGGCTTCACTCTTATAATTAATGTAATCATCGAAAGCAATCACTTCCGCTCTGATGAATCCTTTTTCAAAATCAGAATGAATGACACCGGCTGCCTGCGGTGCCAGCATTCCTCTGTGAATTGTCCACGCGCGAACTTCCGGCTCACCTGCCGTGAAATATGTGATGAGGTTGAGCAAATGATATGAAGCATGAATGAGTTTATTTACTCCGGGTTCATCCAACCCAATGTCTTGTAAAAATGAAAGGCGATCTTCAAAGCTGTCCAGTTGAGCAATGTCGGCTTCAATGGCAGCGGAAATAATGAGCACTTCGGCATTTTCATCTTTTACTGCATTCCTAAGTTCATTCACATATTTGTTTCCGTTGATGGCTGATTGCTCATCAACATTGCAGACGTACACGACGGGTTTTTCTGTAAGAAGAAAAATGTCTGCTACATATTTCCTGTCTTCATCGCTCACGGGCGCCGTGCGCGCTGACTTGCCGCTCATTAAATGTTTTTTGTAAACCTCAGTCACATCGAGCGCGCGCTTTAATTCTTTATCTCCGGATTTTGCAGCCCGTTCAATTCGCACAATTTTCTTTTCGATTGATTCCAGATCTTTCAACTGAAGTTCCGCATCAATGATTTCTTTATCACGAACGGGATTCACACTTCCGTCAACATGAATCACATTTTCATCTTCAAAACAGCGCACAACATGGATGATGGCATCTACATTTCTTATGTTTCCGAGAAACTGGTTTCCCAATCCCTCACCTTTACTCGCGCCCTTCACCAAACCGGCGATGTCAACAATTTCAACCGTTGCCGGAGTCACCTTTTTCGGATTCACCAATTTGGACAATTCATTCAACCGATCATCCGGAACCGTGATGACACCTACATTCGGCTCAATGGTGCAGAATGGAAAATTCGCGGCCTGCGCTTTCGCACTTGACAGCGCATTAAACAGCGTTGACTTTCCGACATTCGGCAAACCCACAATTCCGCATTGCAATCCCACGATTTAAAAATTTAAGCGCGCAAAGATAAGTGGCAGCAAGCAGTGGACAGCAGGCAATAAGCAGCAGGCAAATTGTTTTAGCCGGATGCAATTAATAATTGAGTACAGAAAAGAAATGAGAAAGAAGTTCGTTACTCCTTCACTCCAGGGAAAATAATCTCACCACTTTAAATCTTCTTCGGCCGGCGGTGGAGCGGGTGAAGAAGAATTTTCAGCCGGTGGCGGTGGCAACTCTTCCTTGGCAGGAGGAACAGCCGTATCTGCCGGTGATTCGGAATTATTGTTGTGATTCATTTCTCCTTCAAATGTTTTCCTGTTGAACGCATCAAAATCAAAATCGGGCATCAGCTCTTTCTTGATATGATCGATGGTTTCAGTGAGCGTTTCAATGAACTTGTTAAAGTCTTCTTTGTAAAGGAAAATCTTGTACCGTTCATACGTGTCATCCATCCGTTTCTTGCTTTCCGTGATGGTAAGGAAGTAATCGTTGGCCTTGGTCGACTTCACGTCGAAAAAATACGTTCTGCGCTTTCCCGCTTTAATCTTTTTTGAAAAAACTGAATCGGGTCTGAAGTTTCCTTTCTTTTCGTAATCCACCGGAGTAGAGTTTAGTTCATAGGTTCAGGCAAATATATACAGCTTTGGCAAATTCTCACCTTCATTCGTGCCGTTATGTTTGCACGGGAAATTGTTGAGCTGAATCAACTTTTTTTTCAGAGGGAAAATCTTCGGCGCAATCCCACACTTGAGTTAAAATTTTCATGACTGTCCGTTCACCGGAATTGTGGAAGCGGATTTTTCTTCTGCTTGCTGTAGCTCATAAAGATCAAAATAGAAACCACGTTTTTCCAGTAATGACCGGTGGGTTCCTTCCTCTACAATTTCCCCGTCATCCATGACAATGATCTTGTCGAAAGTGAGCAGTGAAAAAATCCTGTGCGTGATGATGATGGCGGTTTTCCCTGTGAGAACATTATTGAGATAAGCCAGAATATTTTGCTCCGTTTGTGCATCGACAGCTGAAAGACAATCATCAAACACCATTACTTTAGGATTTTTGACGAGCGCGCGCGCTATGGAAATGCGCTGCTTTTGTCCGCCGGAAAGTGTGACGCCTCTTTCGCCGAGCACGGTTTCAAATTTGTGAGGAAGCTGTTCGATCTCATTATAAACTGAAGCATTCCTTGCTGCTTCTCTCACAGCTGTTTCATTCACTTCAGTGTTCTCCAGTCCAAATGCAATGTTTTTAGTGATCGTATCCGAAAAAAGAAAAACATCCTGCGGGATGTAGCCGATTTGTTTTCGCAGTGAAGCAAGCTGATAGCCCTGAAGTTTTTTTCCGTCAATCAACACCTGACCTTCATCAGGATCATACATTCGAAGAAGAAGTTGCGCCAGCGTTGATTTGCCCGAGCCCGTTCTTCCGATCACAGCCATGCGTTCGCCTTTCTTCAGTTGAAAAGAAATGTTTTTCAGTGCATGAATGCCGGTGTTCGTATACGTGAATGAGACATTTCTGAATTCGACATCACCGTGAATTTCTTCGGCGGGAACTTCAGGCGAAACAATCTGTGGACGTGTAGAAAGAAATTCATCTATTCTTTTTTGAGAAGCGGAAGCACGCTGTACGAGCGCCATCACCCAGCCAACTGACGCAATCGGCCAGGTGAGCATGTTAATGTAAATAACAAACTCTGCAATGTTGCCCGGCGTAATTTTTCCTTCAATCACCTGCATTCCTCCTATGAAAATCGTGAGCAGCGTGCTCAATCCAACCAGAAGAAAAATCACAGGAAAATAAATGGCCTCTGTCCTTGCAAGATTCAACGTTTTGCCTTTGTAATCCTCCGCCGCTTCAGCGAAATATTTATTCATGAATTTTTCCTGCACATACGATTTAATCACACGGATTCCGGAATAAGATTCCTGAGAAATAGTTGTGAGAAATGCAAGCTGCCGCTGAATGAGCTCGCTCTTTTTCTGAATCACTCCGTTCACATAAAAAATCGTGAAGCCCAGAACCGGCAAAGGTGCCACTGTGTACAGTGTGAGTTCAGAATTCACACGAATCATGGTAAAGATCACCATCACAAAAAGAACGGCAAGATTGATCGTGTACATGATGGCCGGTCCTGTGTACATGCGCACGCGAGATACATCTTCTGTGATGCGCGACATCAGATCACCCGTGTTGTTCCGCTTGTAAAAATCAAGATGCAGATCCTGGTAATGATTGAAGATTTCATTTTTCTGATCGTATTCGATAAACCGTGACATCACGATAATCGTTTGCCGCATGAAAAACATGAAAATTCCCCTCAACACAGCCAATACCACCACTACGATTCCGAAAAACAAAATCGACATTCCAAATACATTCAGAAAATTATTTTCAATCTTGCTCCCTCTGTAAAACTGGAAGTAACTGAGTTGTGAAGTGATCATATCTACAGCCTGCCTTACTACTTGCGGAGAATACACTCCGAAAATATTGGCGAACACAATGAAGATCACTCCGAGGCTGAGCCGCCACCGGTATTTGAATAAATATTTATTGAGTGATTTTAAATATTTCATCGAATCGCCTTCTGTGTCAAACGGGCGCTGTGAAAATTAAATTTACCTTTGGCGCTCTTTCTTTGCAATAATAACTCAAAAAACACTGCGCCGATGGCTGTACTAACAAACGCTCCGGCAGAAAAAGTTTCCTCAAACGTATTCAGTCAAATCACCGGCATGGATCATGAGCAGGTGATGTTTTGTTTCGACAAAACAACAGGGCTGAAATCGATCATCGCTGTTCACAGCACCATTCTCGGCCCTGCGTTGGGCGGAACGCGGTTCTGGAATTATGCGAAAGAAGAAGATGCATTGATCGATGCACTTCGCCTCTCTCGCGGCATGACGTACAAAGCTGCTATCACCGGTTTGCATCTCGGCGGAGGCAAAGCGGTGATCATCGGCGACTCACGAAAAGATAAATCGGAGGCACTCTTTCGCCGCTACGGAAAATTTGTGAATTCGCTCAATGGAAAATACATCACAGCTGAAGATGTAGGCACTTCCTCTCACGACATGGAATGGATTGCGCGCGAAACAAAATTCGTGACGGGCTTACCCGAATATCTCGGTGGCGGAGGCGATCCTTCTCCGTTCACTGCATTCGGTGTTTACATGGGAATTAAAGCAGCGGCAAAAGAAGTTTATGGCAATGATAGTTTGAGCGGAAAGAAAATTACCGTGCAGGGAGTTGGACATGTTGGCGAGCATTTGGTTTCTCATCTGGTGAAAGAAGGCGCCATTATTTCCATCACGGATATTTATGAAGACCGAACAGCAGAGGTCGCGAAGAAATACGGTGTGAAGGTGATTCAGTCAGAAGATGTTTACAGTGTTGATTGCGACATCTACGCTCCGTGCGCACTCGGTGCCACAGTGAACGATGATACGATTGATCATTTCAAGTGCCACATCATTGCAGGCGCTGCAAATAATCAGCTGAAAGACGAAAAGCGCCACGGCCAAATGCTGGTTGACAAAGGAATTCTCTACGCTCCTGATTATGTCATCAACGCAGGAGGATTAGTGAATGTGGGAGCAGAATGGGAAACATACAATCGCGAGCGTGTGCAGGCCGAGTGTGGCCGCATCTACGACCGCACGCTGGAAATTTTCAAGCATGCGAAACAGAGAAAGATTCCAACTTATCAGGCTGCCAATGAAATGGCGGAAGAACGAATTGAAAGCATTGCCGCTCTCAATTCGAGAAAATGAATATCGAGGAAGACTTTCTACGGGTCATTATTTTGAAATGATAATTTGAATCCTGCCATTCTTAATTTTTCTGAAGAAATTTACTGCGTTAAAATGTTGTCGAGAAGAACCATACGTGTGAAAGTGATGCAAACGGTTTATGCGCATGAACAGGATCGTGAGAAAACCGTGGATCGCCTTGAGAAGGCCATGCTCGAGAACATCAACAACACCGTCCGCTGTTATCTCTATCATCTTTACTTGCTGTGTAAAACCGCGGAGTACGCAGTCACCGACGTTCAGATTCGCTCTTCGAAATTCATTCCTTCTGAAGAAGACAAAATTCTTTCCGTTTCGCTCTTTCATAATCCCGTGATTCAGCATCTGGTAGTCACCGAAAATCTATACACCGAAATCCGCAGAGAAAAACTTGACAACAGAATTGATCCCGATTATTTCCGCCAGTTTTTTCAGAAGCTGAAGAAGAGTGAGGAATATCTCTCTTATTCGAAAAAAGAAAATCCGCTGCTCACTGATGACAAAGACATTATCACATTTCTTTACAAAGAGATTCTTTCCTCTGATGAATTATTCGAACAGCATCTTGATGATGTTTTTCCTGCCTGGCATGATGACCGTGAATTAGTTTTTCATGCCGTAATCAACTATATCATGAATGCATCTCCGAATCGCGAGGCTTATGTAGTTCGTGAAGCGCGCGACCAAAAAGAGATGAAACAATTCGGTAGTGATCTTCTTCGAAAAACTATTTTCAATGAACCCGAAACGGAATCGCTCGTCACTTCATTTCTTCAGCATTGGGACAGAGAGCGCGTGGCCATGCTTGATATGCTGCTCATGAAAATGTCGGTTACGGAGTGGCTTTACTTTCCCGAAATCCCTGTGAAGGTTTCGATCAACGAATATATCGATCTCGCCAAACGTTACAGCACTCCCAAAAGCGGTGAATTCATTAATGGAATTCTCGATGCCATTCTGAAGAAACTCAAAGAAGAAAACAAGATTGAGAAAACCGGGCGTGGTGCGGTCGAAAATTAGCAGGCAAAGCGAACTTTGCCATTCGCCTCACCGTGCTTATCTTTGCGACCCTCTCAAAAAAATAACAACCATGGACGCGGTTAAATATTTTCATCAGCAGGTAACGCCCAAGAAGAAATTTCCGGACTTCAAAGCAGGTGACAACGTCACCGTTCATTATAAAATCATTGAAGGAAACAAGGAACGAATTCAGTCTTATAAAGGCGAAGTAGTTCAGCGGAAAGGAAACGGCTCAACACAAACTTTTACAGTGAGAAAAATTTCCAACGGCATCGGAGTGGAAAGAGTTTTTCCGCTGTATTCACCCAATATTGATGGCATAGATTTAAACAAGCGCGGAAAAGTTCGCAGATCAAGGCTCTTTTATCTCAGAGATCTGACGGGAAAGAAAGCCAGAATCAAAGAGAGGAAGCTGAATATGGACATCGAACCCGCTCAAGAACCTGTTGCAGAAACTGCCGAATAAAATTCGCAATGATCCTTTTGAAAAAAATCCTCCGCATTAAAGGAGGATTTTTCATTTTATCGACGCCGAAAAACAGAATGATAAATTTGCTGATCACGATTTCAGCTCTGAAATAAATCACTTTATTAAATTCTTCATCTGATGAAAATTCATTTGCTTTTTCTGCTTGCGGCAACAATCATTTCGGGTTGCGACAACGGCATTCACGGAAGCGGTAAAATTATCACCGACAAAAGAAACGTGAGCGGTTTTCAAAGCATTTCAACAGATGCTGTTGCTGAAATCACTTTGATTCAGGATAGCAGCAGTTACGTCGAAGTGAATACCTACGAAAATCTTATTCCGATCATCGAAACCAATGTAGAAAATGGTAATCTTCACATCGACAGCCGCAGACAAATTTCAATGATGGACAATGACAGAGTAAAGGTGATGATTCATGTTCCTTCGCTCGATCAAATGAGTTTAGCCGGGGTCGGAAGCATCAAGACAGAAAAACCATTTCACTTCAAATCAATCAGTATGACTCTCTCTGGAGTCGGAAGCATTAACATTAGCGGCGATGCACATACAGTGAGTGTCACAAATTCCGGCGCCGGTTCCATCGATGTAAAAGCATTGAATGCCGATTCTGTTTTTGCCACCAACTCGGGTGTAGGAAGCATTCACTGCGCACCCGGAAAATATTTGAAAGCAATTGTTTCTGGCGTGGGAAGCATCGGCTATATTGGAAATCCTGTAGTAGATAAAACCGTGAGTGGTGTAGGCAGTGTTCATAAAGAGTAACTTCCCGCTGTGATTTCCATCGAAGAATTCTCTCCTGATTATTTGCAACAGGTCATTGACCTCATTCTTCCTATCCAGCAAGTTGAGTTTGAAGTTCCGATCACGCTCGAAGACCAGCAGGATCTTCTCATGATCCCTTCGTTCTATCAAACCGGAAAAGGAAATTTCTGGATTGCGATTGACAATGAAAAAGTGATCGGCACCATCGCAATTAAGAACTTCAGCGATCATCAGGGCGCTTTGAGAAAAATGTTTGTCGAGAAAAATTTCCGCGGAAAAGTTTTTGGCACCGCACAAAAGTTGTTCGACACACTTATTCAATGGTCGAAACAAAACAGCCTCGATGAAATTTATCTTGGCACCCTGTCGCAAATGCTCGCCGCACATTCTTTCTACCGGAGAAACGGTTTTGTTGAGATTAAAAAAGAGGAACTTCCTGAGGATTTCCCGCTCGTGCATGTCGATTCCATGTTTTTCAAACTGGACGTTGTTTGAAAATCGTTGAAAAACTTTTTCTCCGTTTATCAGTATAGATTCAGGACACAGCAGAAAAATTTTGTTTTTTGACAATCATATACATTTCTTTGCACACTCTCTGAAAAAAAGAAATTGTTTCACAGAAAATTCTGAATGGCAAAAAAGAAATCATCATCAATCAAAAACCTGATGATTGTCGAGAGCCCGGCGAAAGCAAAAACGCTGGAAAAATTTCTCGACAAGAATTATGTGGTGAAGTCTTCGTATGGCCACATTCGCGATTTGCCCACGGGTGATTTCGGTGTGGATGTGAAGAAGGGATACAAACCCGATTACGTGATCAGTGAAGACAAGACTCAGGTGGTGAAAGAATTGAAGAAGCTTGCCAAAGATGCCACTGATGTTTGGCTTGCCACTGACGAGGACCGCGAGGGCGAAGCGATTTCATGGCACTTGTGTCATGCACTCGATCTTGATCCGAAAGAAACGAAGCGCATCGTCTTTCATGAAATCACCAAGCCGGCCATTCTTGATGCCGTAAAAAATCCAAGGAAGATTGACATCAATCTTGTAAATGCACAACAGGCACGAAGAGTGGTGGATCGGTTAGTGGGTTATGAACTATCACCGATTCTCTGGAGAAAAATTTCAGGAAAAAAACTTTCTGCCGGCCGCGTGCAATCGATTGCCGTCCGTGTTCTTGTGGATCGTGAACGCGAGATCAACGCGTTCACTCCTGTTTCTTCCTTTAAGGTAGTTGCGCTCTTCAAAGCGAAAGATAAATTCGGCAATGATGTTACGTTCAAAGCCGAGCTTCCGAAAAACAAAAGCAATGAACGTGACGCAGAAAAATTTCTGAACGGCTGCATCGGTTCTGATTACACGGTGAACGATGTACAGGTGAAGCCGGGAAAAAAATCTCCTTCAGCACCATTTACCACTTCTACCCTGCAGCAGGAAGCCAGCCGCAAACTCGGATTTTCTGTCGCACGCACGATGCTTATTGCGCAGCGGTTATATGAAAGCGGAAAGATCACGTACATGCGAACCGACTCCACCACACTTTCCGAAATTGCAGTGAAAGCAATTCATGAAGAAATTGTGAAGAGTTACGGAAAAGATTATTCTCAGGAGCGTCAGTTTCAGAGCAAGATTGCAAATGCACAGGAAGCGCACGAGGCCATTCGCCCAACATACATCGAGAATAAAGAAATTGACGGCGAAAATGATGAACAGCGTTTATACAATCTCATCTGGAAAAGAACCATCGCATCGCAGATGAGTGATGCGCAACTGGAAAAAACTACGGCAAGAATCGGCATTTCAAAAATTAAAGATGAAGAATTGATTGCCACCGGTGAAGTGCTTTTATTCGACGGATTTTTGAAAGTGTATATGGAATCCGTTGACGAAGAATCACAGGATGATGCAACAGCAGGCATGCTTCCTCCACTGAAAGTAAATCAGCAACTCGATCTGGAAGAAATGACGGCGACGGAGCGTTTCACCCGGCCGCCTGCGCGATACACTGAAGCGGCCCTCGTAAAAAAACTGGAAGAGCTTGGCATCGGGCGGCCTTCCACTTACGCTCCTACTATCAGCACCATTCAGAAACGCGGATATGTGGAGAAAAAAGATCGTGAAGGATCACGGAGGGAATTTCGTGTTTTGAAATTAAAAGGAAAAGAAATTACATCAGTGAAGGAAAGTGAAAACACCGGCTATGAGAAATCGAAACTTTTTCCAACCGATGTTGGTATGCTCGTGAATGATTTCCTCATGCAGTATTTCAGTGAAGTGATGGATTATGGTTTCACTGCGGAAATCGAAAAAGAGTTTGATGAAATTTCAAACGGCGAAAAAAAATGGGAGAAAGTAGTGGATGAATTTTACAAACCGTTTCATAAAGATGTTGAACACACGATGGATAAAGCGGAATACGTAACCGGCGAACGCGAGCTGGGCACTGATCCCAAGAGCGGAAGAAAAGTGATTGCGCGCATGGGACGCTATGGTCCCATGGTGCAGATCGGTTCGCAAGACGATGCTGAAAAACCGCGCTACGCAAAAATCCGCGGCGACCTTACGATTGAAACGATCACACTCGAAGATGCACTTCCGCTTTTCGCCTTGCCGCGCACAGTGGGACAACATGAAGGAACGGATGTGGTGATTGGCGAAGGAAGATTCGGACCTTATGTTCTTCACAACAAAAAGTTTTATTCGCTGAAAAAAGAGCAGGACCCCATGACCATCACGCTCGAAGAAGCACTTGTGGTGATGAGCGAAAAACAATCGAGCGTGATCAAAGAATTTAAAGAGAGCGGTGTTTCGGTTTTGAACGGAAGATGGGGACCTTATGTGAAGAGCGGAAAACTGAATGCAAAAATTCCGAAGGATATGGATCCGGCAAAACTTTCACTCGAGGAATGTATGGAGCTTCTTGAAAAAGCAAAAGAAGCACCACGGAGAGGCTTTGGAAGATTTCAGCGGAGAAGAGAGTAAATTCAATGGGCAGTAAGCAATAGGCAAATTCAGTTTTGAATTTTGGATTTTGTGTTTTGAGTTTTGCAATTTAGGTTTGAATTAAAATTTGAACACCCGATTATCAATTAACCATTAACAATTCACGATTCTGAAAGATCAGCTTCCCAGTAACGAACTCAATGCACTGATTCATCTGCTTGATGATCCGGATCAGGAAGTGTATCAGCACGTCACTGATAAGTTGCTTTCACTGGGAACATCAGTGATTCCTTCTCTGGAAAATGCATGGGAAAAAACGTTTGATCCAAATCTTCACACGCGGCTGGAGCAGCTCATTCATCTCATTCAGTTTGAAAATCTGCTGAAAGATTTTTCTAAGTGGGCTTCGCGAAAATCTCCGTCACTTCTCGATGGTGCGCTGCTGATCTCGCGCTATCAGTATCCCGACCAGGATACAGTGAACATCAAAGATTTTTTTGAACGGCTTGCGGATGAGATTTCTATGGAGATGAGTTATCATCTCCCGCCGCTGGAGCAGGTGAACATCTTCAATCACGTGTTGTTCACGCTGAAAAATTTTTCCGGCAACACGCAGAACATTCACGATCCGCAAAATCATTTTCTCAAATACGTGATTGAATCGAGGAAAGGAAATCCCACTTCGCTCGCCATTCTTTATCTCATTCTCGCAGAGAAAATCAAGATGCCAGTTTACGGCGTGGTGCTGCCTCAGCATTTTGTTCTTTCATTTCACAAAGATTTTCTCACCGAAAGTGATTCGCAGGCCTGGATCAAAAACAGTATTTTGTTTTACATCAACCCCTTCAACAAAGGAATCATCTTCAACAGAGATGACATTACCATTTTCCTGAAGAAATTAAATATCATTCCCAAGCCAACACATTATCTTCCTTCATCGAACAAAGAAATCATTATCGCTCTCATCAATTCGCTGATGGTTTCTTATGAACTCGCCGGCGTGCAGGAAAAAATTAAAGAGCTGGAAAGAATGAAGGAGGCAATTGAAGAACCATAATTTCTTCTCACGAAGATTTTTTCTTCAGATACAAATAATCGAGATAGTAAATCAGCTTCACCGAAATTCCATTCGCTGACGGAGTGGAAAATGTTTTGTCGCAGTTGATGAAATAATCATCATGTCCCTGATCATCACTCTGCAAAATGTTGTTCTTCCAAATAATGTTCAGAAAACTTCCCGGCGCAAACTCCCACGCATACACCGCATCGATGTTGAACACGTTGAAGTTGATGTCGTAATTACCTGTGAAATCAGTCGGGCCTAAAGTTCCGTCATCGTGCAGCAGATAATATTCAAGCCAATTCACTTTGCTCCAGTAATATCGAGCCCGGAAATTGATATTCATCTTTGGATTGAATGTGTATTTGATCACAATAGCATTTGAAACGGTGCTTGTGTTTCTCGCTCCGAAGATGCTGTTGCCGTCAGCATCGAAATCCACAAAACTTTTTGTTCCGAAATCTTTACTCACATAAATATCCGGTGCAATGGAAAAGTGATCGTTCATATTCCATGTCAGTGTCAGCTCTCCTTCATAGAATGGATTATGCGGGCCCGGCGCTTCGCCGAAACCGAAGAAGACAAAAGCATTTAATTTTTTCCTGTAATCGGTATTCATCCAGATGTTGCCGTAGCCGAAAGGATAGTGATAATATTTTCTTCCCTCCACGCGCGGCTCGTAATAATCATAATACCAGAAGGGCTTACCCCACAAATTCCCTCCGAAGGAATAGAAATTTTTCAGCGTTACATTCCATCCGTCGCTCGTCTCCCACTCCTCGTACTGCAACGGCTTCACTTGTGTTTTATAATTCAGATTCACCCAGAAAGTTGCGTAGGTGAAAATTCCTTTTTTGATTTCCTGATTGGTATACGAAAATCCCGCACCATTCGTCATCTGATTGTTGTAATACAGAATTCCCAAATCATTCTGATTGTAATTCGGTGTGATCAGTTCATGCCAGAACCATTCTTGCCATCGGCCTTTGATCTTGTTTAAGTTGATTTGATAGTAACCACCTTCAGTCGGATCTTTCTCTGTGGTAGGATCCCAAATAGCGCTGAAGTTTCCGAAACCCGTCAATTGCAGCAGTGCACTTTTATCTCGAAGATCATAGTGCAAGGAAGAAACATTCGCATCGGGCAGCGATCCATCACGCCACACGTTGGTGTTTTCAAAACTTACTTTTGAATTGTGCGGCAAGGATTGATCAAACACAATCACATTGTAATTCGTGAGCGGATTAGTTTCAATTCTTCTCACACTTCCGGTTTCATCATTCTTGATTTCAGCAAATGTTGGTTGAGTGACAGCATTCAAAAATCCGATGCCGAGTCCGCCGTTGGTTCTTCCGGAAAGTTTCGTTGCATTGTAAAGTTTACTCGTGGTCGGATTGCTGATCATCGTTTCATTGTCGCCGACTGAATCCTGCACTGAATAATAATTGTATGGCAAACCACCGATGCGCCGCGAATAAAAAACCTGCGGTGAATTATTTCCGTTGTTCGTGTTGTCCTGATTGAATAACTCCACTCCTTCTGTGAAGAATGGACGTTTCTCATTGAATTTCGTTTCGAAAGGAGAAATATTAAGCACGAGATTATCCGACTGCACTTGCCCGAAATCAGGAATGAGTGTGGCATCGAGCGTGAAACTTTCATTGATGCCCCATTTGAGATCAGCGCCGCCGCCGAGGATTTTATCAGTTTGATATTGCGGCGGATCGTCGCTGATTGGAGTACTTTGCACACCCGCAGTGAAATACGGCGAGAGTGAAAGTCGCAGCGGTGGCTCGATGTTTTCCAAATCCTCCAATGTTCCCCACTGAGTCATGATGCCGGCCACTTTCGGATCGATCGGACTCCACAAATCCAATTCACCGAGACGAATGATGTCACGCCCGAAATTCATTCCCCAATTCTGCGGCGACTTTGAAGGAAAGCGAATTGCGCTGTAAGGAATTTTCATTTCCACCACCCAACCATCATCTTTGATTGAAACGGCACTCTGCCACACGGCATCCCACGTGCGATCATTGTTGCTGATCTGTGTGATGCGCTGATCAATTTGCACGCCGGCCGCTGTGACGATGAAACGATAACCATTCAGGTGATCATCATACGTGTCAAATCCCACAATGAAATCATCGGTGATGGCCGATCCATCGCGCTCGCAAAGTTGATGTGCAATTTGATTTGGATGCGAATCGTAGAGATAAGCACCGATGTAAATCGCGACATCATCATACACAACATGAATGTCACTCTTCTCGCTCGGCTTGTTTCCGAATGTAGGCATGTACGTCACCGTCAAATCCACTGACGGAGAATTTTTCCAAGCGTCATCATCAAAGTTGCCGTCGATTTTTGGTGGTGTGGAAACGCGTGTTGCTTTCAGCACCGGCTTCTGAGCAAAGGAAGTAAGTGTGAAAAAAAGAGAGAGCGTGAAGAACAAAAGAGTTTTCATGGCAGAAACTCAAGGACGGATGTGTGACGAATAACTCTCGCGTGAGTTATACTACATCAAAGCAATCTCATTTTCATTGCTGAAGAAAATCTTTTAGACCAATGAAAGAGAGAGATAGACGAAGATGATCGAAAGCAAAATTGTGCAACGATTCTCTCTGTGAACACAAGGAATCCGCTTCTTCGCGGAGTGTTAATTATTTAACTAATGGCAAACAAAAATTTATGTTCCCTTCTGCTTGCTGAGCCACAAATTGAAATCGGCATCGAGAACAGAAAGCGGAAGGCAACCATTCTTCAGGATCTCTTCGTGAAAATTTCCCCAATTGAATTTGCTCCCGAGTTGTTGCTGCGCTTCTGCTCTTAATTGCAAAATATTCAACTGTCCGATTTTATAGCTGAGTGCCTGACCGGGAATAGCCATGTAGCGCTCGATTTCAGTGGTGATGTCGGCTTCCGGTTCGGCTTCATGATCGAGTGAAAACTGAATCGCTTGTTCGCGCGTCCATCCTTTCGTGTGCATTCCAACATCGACCACCAAACGAATGGCGCGATGCATTTCTTCACTCAGGTTGCCGAATTTCTGATAAGGATCAGTGTACAAACCGAGCGAGTCGCCGAGTGATTCGCAATACAACGCCCATCCTTCGCCATAAGCACCGTACCAGATGAATTTTCGAAAGTCGGGCAGCGTGGTGCTTTCGATCTGCAGTGAATTCTGAAAATGGTGGCCAGGAATCGCTTCATGAAGAAAAAGCGTTTCCATACCCACATCGTTATATTTCGTTGCATCCACAATCGGCACATAAAAAATTCCCGGACGCGAACCATCGGGAGTTCCCTCCTGGTATTCGGCACTTGCAGATGCTGCACGGAATTTTTCTGTTTCACGAATTTCAAATCTTGATTTCGGCTGCGTGGTGAAGAGTTTATCCACCTGCGGTTTTTCCGTTACATAAATTTTTCTGAAACGCTGAATCACATCGCTGTCAGTTTTGAAAGGAAAAAATTGTTTATCAGTGCGCAGATAATTCAGGAATGATTTCAAATCGCCTTTGTATCCCACCCGCTCTTTAATTTGTTCCATCTCACCCTGAATACGGTTCACTTCATTCATACCGAGATTGAAAATGGAATCAGCAGTCAAATCAGTTGTTGTCCATTCTTTGATCAGGAAATTGTAATACTCTTTTCCGTTGGGAATGGCTGAAATGCCTGCAGACTCTTTGCAGGCCGGCGTGTATTCCTTCACAAAAAAATCATAGAGCTTTTGATAAGAAGGAACAAGTTGACCTGAAATGGCTTTTGTATAAGCGTCCGTCAGTCGTTTCTTATCCGCATCAGAAAAATCTGTCGGCAAATTTTTGATCGGAGTGTAAAACAAACTCTGAGTCGGCTCCGTCACGATCATGGCTTTTAGCTGCGGCTGCACTCGCTCTGCTAAAATTTTCGGAAGCACATAACCCTGCGCCATTCCACGGCGCATATTCGCAATCGCCGTATCGCACCACACGGTAAATCCATTCACGCGAGAAAGGAAGTTGTCGTAGTCTTTCACCGTCTTAAATGGTTGCGTGTACGTACCGGAGCCGAGTTGTCCCATCGTAATCGTCAGGCTCCAGAATTGATTGATCGGCATCAGCTCTTCATGAAACTGCAATCGCTCGAGATTGATTTGTGTTTCCCACTGAAGCACATCAAAGCTCATTTGATCGGTGCTGTCGAGTTTCGAGCGATCGTACATCTTCAGCGAATCGGCATACGACTGGTAGAACTGATGTTCCTGATTTCTGAATGCCACCGTGAGATTGTTTGGAAGCAGATCATTGTAGCGGTTGTCTCCGTTCTGTGTCGCCTGAAGCGGATATAACTTCAGCGATTGCTCATAATAATTCTTCAGCAAAGAGCTGAATGAAACTTGTTGGCTTGCCGTCTTTGGCGCCGGCTGATTGCAGGCAATGAGTAACGCAATAAGTCCGAACAGATAAACTCTTCTTAACGATTTATTCATGATGAAGGGAATTTTAGGGCGAAAGTGTTGAATCCTTTCTGAAAAAGGAAACTACTCAGCAGAGCGATGTACGGGATAACATCGCTTGCTGAGCAGTTTTACCAAACCAACCATGAGATCTTTGGCTCTGATTTATGAAATGAAGATGAAGTTTCATTGGAATTAAGAGTCAAAGAAAGAAGCGAGCGGTGCGGTTGTGAAATTTTTTAGACGTTCTTTCACTTTCAATAGACGAAGAAATTTTCTGCTGCACTTCGCTGCTAAAAAATGAAAGCAGTTTGTCGAATGCAAGAGTTAATTTGTCTATAAATTTGTTAGCCGAGAACTAACCACACTACTTTCGGTCACTATGCCTGACGTCGCTTACCAATTAAAGTTATGGAGCCAAAACAATTTGACGCCGCGCACTCAGCGCGTGCTCATGCACGTCGGTTTCTGGATTCTTTGGCTGTCACGAACTTTTTACGACGTCATTTCACTCTATGGCTTCGGCCTGGGTGAATTTCTTTTCATGGTGGTTTATGCTGCCACGCAAATTCCGATGATGTATTTCCACCTTTATGTTCTCGTTCCGAAATTGCTGAACAAAAGAAGATATGTTTCCTACGGAATCTGCGCCATTGCTCTCGTATTCACTTATTCATTTACCAATTACAAATTGCTGACGCTGATTCCTGCCATCGTTGAAAACAGCCGCGTTGCCGAATACATCGCCGACCTCAATTGGCGCTACGATGTGTTTGAGGGATTCTTTACGCTCGTGATCACGTACGCGCTCAAGTATGCAGGTCAAACACTTTCCACACAAAATAAATTGCTCCAGCTTCAAAAAGATAATTTGATTCTTGAGCTGGAAGCGCTGAAGTCGCAGATCAACCCACACTTTCTTTTCAATACACTGAACAACATTTATTCGCTTGCTATGCGCAAATCAGAGAAAGCGCCGGAGATGATTTTGAAACTAAGCGACATGATGCGCTACGTGCTGTATGAATGCAACAGCGGCATGGTTCCCATCGAGCGGGAAATTCAGTTTGTGAAAAATTATATCGACCTCGAGCGGATCCGCCATGGTGAACATGTGGCTATCAATTTCGCATTGAACGGAATTCCGGGTGAAAATAAAATCGAACCGCTGCTGCTGATTCCGATTGTTGAGAACAGTTTCAAGCATGGCATTAATGCACAAATGGAAAAAGGATATGTGGACATACAAATGAAGGTGAATGAGAATAAACTTTCACTCTTCGCAGTGAACAGCGTGCAGAACGGAAAAACGGTCTCGGATTCTTTGAAAGGAAAAAAGAAACACGGCATCGGGCTGGAAAATGTTCGTAAGCGCCTTGAGCTTCTTTATCCTAAAAATCACAAGCTGGTCATTTATCCGTCAGCAAATTCATGGAAAGTAAATCTTGAACTAAATCTGTCTTAATCATGAGATGTATTATTGTGGATGATGAACCTCTGGCGCAGGAAGTGCTGGAAACATACGTGCAGAAAGTTGACGACCTGCAATTGCTGAAGAAATGCAGCAATGCCATGGAAGCCGTACAAACTTTGCACAGGGAAAAAATCGATCTGATGTTTCTCGACATTCAGATGCCGGTGATGGACGGACTTTCATTTTTGAAATCGCTGAAAAATCCGCCGGCAGTAATCATCACCACGGCATATCCAAATCATGCCCTCGAAGGTTTCGATCTCGATGTGGCGGATTATTTACTGAAGCCGATTTCATTCGAACGATTTTTGAAAGCCGTCAATAAAGTGATGGATCACAGAAGAAATTCAATTCCGGATTCACCCGGCGATGAATACACCTTCCTGAAAGTAGACAGCAAGCTCGTGAAGGTGAATTATGCTGACATTGTTTTTGTTGAAGGAATGAAAGACTACCTGAAAATTTTTGTAAAGGGAACTGACAAGCCGCTCGTGGTGCATCAAACCATGAAACGATTTGAAGACATGCTGCCGAAAGGAAAATTCATCCGCGTTCACAAATCTTACATCGTTTCACTCGCAGCAGTGAATTCCATCGTCGGCAATTTTGTGCAGATCAACGGGCGCGAAATTCCCATCGGAGCGAATTACAAAGATCAATTGATCGGACTCGTGTTTAAGCTGAATGCCTGATTCAAAAGTCCTTATAAAACTATTTCAACGGACTCGTGCTAAAGCCCAGAATCATTTCGCGATTTCAAAAAGTTCACGCGATTCGTAAATCGTCTTTTTCACAGAAGAGTTGGCAAGCTTGATCATGGCGCGAGCAACGGTTTTGGCGTGAACAGCTCTGTATTTTTTTAAAGGACCAAGCATGAACGGGCTGAGAATTCTTGCCAAGAAAATCCCAATCCTTTCGCCAAACCGGAATTCATTTCTCTTGCCCAATAAGATTGAGGGACGAACAATGATGAGCTGCTCGAATGAAAGTTCCTTTAATGCTTCTTCCATTTCACCTTTTGTTTTCAGATAAAAATTGGAAGAAGCTGCATCAGCACCGATGGAAGAAACAACAATGAACCGTTTCACGCCATTTTGCCTGGCAAGTTTTGCAATGTCAACAACCAAATCAAAATCCACTTTTCGAAATGCTTCCCGGCTGCCCGCTTTTTTCATAGTGGTTCCAAGGGCACAGAAACAATCATCTCCGGAAATCTGAGATGCAGATTCATTCAGTTTTTCGAAATTCAACTCGATCACTTCTACATTGAGCAGCTTGATCGTCATTTTCCTGCGCACGAAAACATTTAGCTGCGAGTAATGCGGATCATTGGACAATCGCTTGAGCAATTCCCTCCCGACTAAACCGGTAGCACCGAAAAGCAATGCTGTTTTCATCCGGTGCCGAAAATAGGAAAGCCGATTGTCTTATTCTTGTAGTAGCTGACAAATGTTGAACACTACGTCCAGCAGGAAAATCTTTTATTGTTTGATGAAAGGAATTCTTGCTACTTGCGAATTCTTGTTTGTTACCATCAAATAGTAAATGCCGGGCGGAAGCGATTGCACGTTTACTACTTGTTGTGCAGAAAATAACTTTTCAGAACGCACTATTTGTCCTTCTGCGTTGCCGATGAAAATATCCATAGGAAAAGTTTCCGGCCTCTTAATTTCCAATTGGATTTCATCAGAAGCCGGATCAGGATAAACGGCGATATTCGAATTTTCATCGGCCAATTCATTTATGCCTGAACCCAATGCCGGAAACATGGCCATGTATCCATTTACGCTTCCGGAATTAACACAAAGATTGTCCAGGCTGTAACCATGACCGCAGTTGTATTGTCCGGCTGCAACCATGGCGCCGCCGGAAGTTTTTACCAATCCCTGAAATGAGGAAAGCCCATCGTTGAAACTAAACGGTTGAGTAGGATACACCTGAAACCACATCTCACTTCCGTCACTGTTATTTAGCTTGAGAAGAAACGCCTGAGAGTTGTGTTGCGGAAAAGAGGTGTCTGCGGTTTCTACATAACCGCCGACGATCAAATTCTGGTCTGCATCTTCCACGATGCCATAGCCAAAATCATAGCCGGAACTCCCGTACGTTTTTTCCCATTGGAAATTTCCGCTGCTGTCACATCGCATCGCAAAAATTTCAGGAAAATAAACTACTCCGCCAACCACACCCTGAATGATACCGCTGAGTGCATAGCCCCCATCACTACACCGAACGAAATCGCAAACGCCTTGCTCAGCGCTTGAATCAAGATGAACTGTTTTCTGCCACTGCATTTCACCTGATGAATTTATTCTTGTAAGCGTGAAATAAGGATTATCCAGTCCCCAATAATCGTAGAGTGATTCTGCAATGATGAAACCATGATCGGGAAGCTCAATACTTTTTTGCGCATACCCTTCATAATTTGCCGGTGCGTACGTATGCGTCCAAAGCGTATCGCCCGATGAATTTAGTTTCATCACCTCATCTTGATAAGTGTAATAGCGGCCGCAAACTAAAAAGTTGCCGTCAGAAATAGCGGTAATGCCATTTACTTGTTCATAGCCCGTCAAAGTTCCGAACGATTTTTTCCAAACAAGATTTCCAACACTGTCAATCTTGAAATACCACATGTCTTCATAGCCATTGTTTGAAGGCACATCGTCATTACTCGCATCAGACCAGCCTCCGACCACATAACCTCCATCCGAAGCTTGGCATGCCGTTAATAATTCAGAACTTCCATTGGTGCCGCCGTAGCATCGGCCCCATTCGAGCGCGCTCGTTGAAGATCGCTTCACAATCCAGCCTTCCTCCCAATATCCATTTGAGCTGTAATGATATCCCTCCTGGTCAAGACTATCTGCTGAATGTTGCGGACCTAAGGTCCATCCAACTGCAAGCATTCCTCCGTCGCTTGTTGGAATCACCGAATGAAAAAGCCCGTAGGTGCCGTCAATTTGCTGCCACAATGGAACGGGTGCTTGCGCAAATAATTTACTTGTTAGAATTACCAGTAGGAAAATGATAATGACAGAAGCCGTTTTCATGAGGAATGATTTTCTACCAAAACTATTTCATGAAGCTCCTCGATCGAAGAGCAATTGACGAATGGGCTGTTTCAGTTTATTAACTGTAGCCTGACACCATCTATTTTTCTAAAACCACTCTTGTTGTGAACTCAGATGAGTTAGACGCAAGAATCAAGTTGTAAACTCCTGCTGCTAAGTTTTGCAAATTGATCTGCCTGGTCTGTTTGCCTGCTGCCAAATCATCAAAATTGATTTCTTTCACCAGTTTCAAATTGATGTCATAAACTTTCAGCACGGCATTTTTTTCATTCTCCTTCATACTAAAAGCTATGGTTACAAATGAAGATGCCGGGTTAGGATAAGCAACTAGAGATATCAAATTGTTCGAATTGGCAACTGTATTGTTGCTTGCGCTATCCGGAATTATCATGCGCGGATATTCGGGAACACATCTCGGTGTTCTTGCGAAAAAATAACCGCCGGTAGATGGCGCTGCGTCAAATCCGGGTTCTAAGAATACAGTCTGCCCTCCGAAAGTGCTGATGGCTGTTCCGGTAATTGATACGGTGCCGCTTGTTGTCAGCGTGGTGATTGCTGATTTCATTAAATAACCTGAAGTCACATTCACTGAACTCTCGCTTAATGTGCTCGGTGATTCGGTTACTTGTAACACCGCAGCAGTACTGAGATAACTATTCACGCGCGTGAATTGCCCTGGCGTAAATGTTCCCGTCGGATAAAATCCCTGGCACCAATAACTCATAATGTTTGTGTACGGCGGCGAGTAATTCGTTTGTCCATTGGGATCCGTGCATGTTGTTCCTGTATATGTGCATCCGTCATTGCTTTCCGAAAAGCAAGCGCTTGCATCTTCCGAAGCGAAAGCGTAAGGGTCGGCAGGCGTATCGGCAACTTTATCCGCTGCAGTTGTTCCGTTTGCACCATTGATATCTTCTAATCCATTGCCATGAACAAAGTCGAACGTATGCAACAGACCAAGGCAATGGCCCACTTCATGCTCGATCACCCCTTTACCTATGTAGTCTTTTTCTACAATGCTCCAGGCGCTCGGCACACCATACGTGATTCCTGAGAATCCTCCGCCACTGGAGCCATTTGTTCCGCCTAAATGAGAAATGTAGAAGACGGTGATGCAGTTTTGAATTCCGTACGGATAAAAGATGGTCGAACTGTTATTGCCCGTATTGAAGGTATCGAGCGCTGAACTCTGAATGTAATCATGTCCGCAATTGACAAAGCAAATATTATCGGACGTGTAGGCACTTACGAGATGATCGAAGTCTGTGTCTATTTGTGCTTCGCTGATGTCAACAAATAAACCCTGATCGGGCTGGCACACACGGAAGTAAACTCTGATCACGGTAGGAGGCGCAGATTCCAATTTGTTGTTTTGGCTTTGCTGTTCAAACTGCAGCGCTTTATCCATTGCTGATTGATCAATGGTATAAGGTCCGCACTTTATTTTTTGTTGCGCATGCATCTGCGAGGTCGCGACGACAAGCAACAACGAGAATGAGATTCTTAAAAGTTTTTTCATTGCTTGTCTGATTTAAGTTGATCAACTTCTTTTTGCAGTTCAATCACGTAAAGTGTGAGCTCTTCAATTTTCTGCATCATTTTGGTCTCTGATTCAGCCACGGGTAATCCGTTTGTTTGAATTTCTGAAGCAGAAGGCATATCGGGCAAGTGTTTATTCTGCTGAATGTATTTTTCTACTTCTGAAAGCGAGCGCAGCTTGTAACCAGGGTCAAAAACAAAATCAGACCAGCCGGTTTCTACACGAACTTCTTTTGCCTGTATCGTTCCATTCACGGATAATTTATAGCTGGGATTTATTGTGCCAATGCCCACGTTGCCACTTGTCGTGATGGTCATGAGCGCTCCACTATTGTTCGTGAAGAAATACAATGGATGATTCGTTGCCGTTCCGAACCAACCGCCATTGTCTCCAACATAGGTTCCCACGCTTACAGTACCATTAGTATGGATAATGCCATAACTTCCGTCTGCTGTTTGCACTGTGAGTTTTGTCGAAGGATTAATTGTACCAATGCCAACGTTTCCATTCAAAAGCAACGTCATTTGCGCGCTGCCGTTTTGATTGAGAAGTCCCGTACAGAAATACAAAGGGCTGTTGCTTTGCGTGGCAAGCCATCCGCCGGATGATCCCACATAAGTTCCTACACTCACCGAACCATTGGTATGTGTGATGCCCCAGCTTGCATCGGCGGTGAGCGCCTGCAATTTTGTTGAAGCATTGTCAGTTCCAATTCCGACATTTCCATTCATCAGAGCGAAATTTGTGTTCGTGTACCAATAAGAGTTTGAGGTTGAATTATAAAATGACATGCCTTCAATACCATCGCTATTGTAGATTGCAATATCATTTCCAGTAAATGCCGGGTTGAATGGGTCATCAGGATTTCCAATTTGTAATTTGTTCTGAGTGTTGACAGTAAGCGGTCCAATCGTTACGGCGCCGCTGTTTGTATTGTAAATGTTTGGCCCGAATGAAACAGCCCACAAGCTGCTTCCCCCTCCTGTTAAAGAAAGCCAAGAGCTTCCGTTATATCCCTGGAAATCGCTTCCGTTCCACTGAATCATTCCGGTAGCCGGCGTTCCTGATACAGCTCCAACCTTTAACGCTCCGCCAAAAAAACCATTACGCCAGTTGCGCGATGACGATCCGAAATCGAGTGTGGCTGATGCATTTGGAAGTAGTACTGAATTGATTGATGTGCTCGCTGCCAAATTCGAAAGTGCGGTGTTAGCTCCTTTCGTTGAAACGGCGGTCCATGCCGATCCGCTGTAGTAATAAAATCCGGGAGTTGAATTTGTTTGATAGATCAGAAGTCCGGTTGCGGGAGATGCAATCGCATTTCGCTGCGCCGCCGTCATACGGGGAACCAGAATTCCTTTCGTAGTCGATGTGACATCAAGCAATGCCGATGAATTCGGTGATGTGGTTCCGATGCCGGCCGCTCCTGTTGCCGGAAAAGTATTTTGTGCGCAGAGTGAAAATCCAACGATATTCAGTATCAGGATTGGCAGCACTGCAAGAGATAGAATCTTTTTCATTTTCATTTTCATTTTTGTGAAGCGTCAAATGTAGATAGCGCTCCTGCCGTGAAAACCCTGAATTGAGGAACTGCAAATACTGCTTGACGTAATGCAGTCTTTAGATAAGAAACCAATTTCTAAAGTGAGCGAAGGTTCAGGCGTGAGAGAATTTCTTCTTTCCTGAAACGAGAGATGTCAACCAGTTCTCCGTCCGACATCAGAAGCTGCCCTCCTTCAGATCGCATGTATTTCTTGATGAAGCGCACGTTGATGATGTGCGATTTGTGCACGCGCATGAAAATATTGGAAGGGAGAAGTGATTCCACCTCGCCGATATTTTTCGAGATCAGAATTTTTGTTTTATCAGCAAGAATGAAAAGCGTGTAACTCTGTTGCGCTTCGCAGCGCACGATTTGCATGGGAGAAATTAATTCAATTCCCTCTGAAGTGTGAAGCGCAATGCGATCATTCTCTTCATGCATGGATTGCTGAAGATTGGACAACAATTTTTTCACAGAACCTTTTTCCTTCATTGCAAACCGCTGCTCGATGCGACTCACCGCCGCTTTGAGTTCGGTCGGATCAATGGGCTTGAGCAAATAATCCGCGGCATTGTACTTAAATGCTTTGATGGCATATTGCTGAAATGCCGTCGTGAAGATTACTTCGAACTCGGCGTCTTTTACTTCTTCCAGCATTTCAAATCCGTTTTGATACGGCATTTCAATGTCGAGAAAAACAAGATTCTTCTCTTCGGGATTTAGCTTACGAATAGCTTCAATTCCTTCTTTTGCCGAGTTGCATTGCGCAATTACGTTGGCCTGCGGCACGTATTTGCTAATGAGCGATGCCAGCGCATTGAGCCCGTTCCTCTCGTCATCAATCAAAATGACCTGGAGTGATTTTTTTTCTTCAGTTGTTTTCATGATGACGAAAATTGTTTTGGATAAACGGAATGCGAACGGTTACGTGCGTTCCTCTCGCTTCTCCGTTTCCGTTTTTCAAGTCAATAATTTCCATGGAGGATGAAATTTTCATTTGTTTCCCCAACAACTCGAGCCGGTCTCTTACGAGTGAAATCCCTTTCGATTCGTGACTGTGGTTCTTATCATTGCGCAATTTCGCCGCTGCTTCCCTGCCCACTCCATTATCTTCGAGGTCAAAACAGAGCAGCGAATTTTCGCGATGAATTTGCAGCTCTAATTTGCGGTTTTCTTCTTTATAGTTCAGCCCGTGCCAAATCGCGTTCTCGATGCACGGTTGCATCAGCAGCGGCTGCACCATCGTTTCCATTGTGTTCAGTTTTTCATCGGCATGAATAGAATAATCGAGTGAGTCATTCAACCGCAATTTTTCAAGCTCGAGATAAAGATTCAGCATTTCCATTTCCTGCTGAAGCGGAATCAGATTTTGCTGTGACGTGTCGAGCACCATGCGCATAAGCCGTGCGAACTTCGAGAGATAAACCGTGGCCTGATGTTGATCGTTATTAAGAATAAAATTGTGAATTGCATTCAGGCTGTTAAACATAAAATGCGGATTGAGCTGCGCGCGCAGCACCGTTAGCTTCATCTCCTGAATGCGGTTATTCATGTCTGCCCTCATTCGTTCTTCACGCCTGATTTTTCTGATGCGCGAATAGTAAATGAGTGCAAGCAGTAACACTAACGAAGCGGCAACAAAAAGATAAAACCAGGTGGTTTGCCAGAATGGTGGCTGAACATCAATCACCAGTTGCGTCACTGCTCCGTGCTCATGCGCTGAATTTTCAGTGCGAACTTCAAAAACATAGGAACCGCCTTTGAGGCCGCTATAAGTAGCCTCGGGATTAGTGGTTGCCGTTCTCCAGTCCGGATCAACGCCGCGCAATCGAAAGGAATAATGAAACGATTGGGTTTGAAAATAAGAGGGACAGATAAATGAAATGGAAAAGTAGTTTTGCTTGTAAGACAAGCGAACCGGCAAATCTTTTTCAATCAGTGAATCAATTGACAAAGGTTGATCGAACACTGAAAATCCTGTGATCTCTACATTGCGTTTCGGAATGGAAGTGGACAACGCCGCAGGATCAATAGACAGAAATCCTGTTCCATTACCCACGAGCAATTTGTGATCATAAGCGTAGAAAAGTGAACTATAGGAATTATTGACAATGCCATCGGCTTCGGAATAATTTACCAATTCAGATTTCTGAAGATCATAGACGGAAAGCCCATTGGGTGAGGCCACCCAAAGTTTGTTATTGATCGGCGCAGAGACTCCGGTGATGAACGCATTAAATTTTCCGTTCGAAGGTTTGACCCGGCGAAATTTTTCAGTGTGCTTATTAAAAAGATAAATTCCGTTGTTCAGGGTTCCAACGACGAGTGTACTGTCGTCGTAATAATTAAGGCAAAGAACATTACTGTCGGCAGAAATATCGTGCACTGCTGGATCAATCGCCGCAAATGTTTTGATGGCATTGTGAGCGGCATTGAGCTTCATCAATCCATGTTCTCCGTTGGCAATCCAAACTGCTCCATCAGCATCGGGCAGTAAATCATAAATAAAAGAATGGAGCAGTTTATTTTTATCGAAGAGCGAATCATATTCGCTAAACTTCCCTGATTCGGCAATCCACTCGGCCAAATAACCCTGTCGCGTGCCAAACCAAATATTTCCCCGGGCATCATTGATCATGACGATTGGAGTACTACCATGAAGTTCTTTGGGCTGCAGGTTTTGAAATTGATCCGTCTTGGCATCATAAACAGAAACGGTACCGGATCGACCGCCCATCCAAATCTTACCGTCGCGATCTTCAACCAATGCAAAAAACTGATCATAGGCCGCATCCGGATTATTTCTACCGCCGCTCTTATAAATATGAATGATGTTGAACTGCGAATCGCAGCGCACCACTCCTCCACCGTACGTGGCGATCCAGATTTCTCCGTCATGAGTTTTCAGAAATGACTGAGCTGAACCATTCGGAAAAGAATTAGTTGCATTTTCCTGGTAAAAATAATTGGTGAACAATGCCGGGCCGGGATTGAAATAATTCACTCCTTCATCCGAACCGGTCCACAAATTTCCATCGCGGTCTTCCATGATGCTGAAAAGTGAAACATCATAGCGAACCGATTTCGGATTGCCCGATGAATATTGAAAGGAATGGAACCGATCGGCAGATCGATTGTATTCGAGCAACCCGCCGTAGTACGTCGTGATCCAGATGTGTCCATAGCGATCTTCGAGAAAATTGCTGAAGAAGATGTGCGGCACTGTTTGAAGATGAAACTCTTTTCTGATTTCACTCTCATCGAAAGATCGAAGCCGGTTGTTGCTTTTTTCATAGCAAAACAAGCCGGGTGCATACGTGCTTACCCATAAATTGCCCTCGTGATCGGCATACAGATTATGAATTCCGCCACCTACTGCGATGTAAAGCGCGTCACTTTTTTTATTGCATGAAACAATTTGTCGTGAAGAAATATCGAACAAATAAATTCCCTTGTCGGTCGCAATCCAGGCTGTTTTTCCGTTCGAGTCAAACACCAATCGCGAAGTAATGCCGGCTGAGTCGGCAGTGTTGATGCTTGCGATCAGTGAAAACTTTTTCGCCGCGTAGTCATATTTATAAATACTGTTGCCACCTGCACCCCATACTTCTTCCGAAAGAGATAAGGAAACAAACTGCACATTCTTTCTCTCCTCTGCATTAAGGACAGAACTAAATTTCTGCTGATACCGGTCAAGTATGAAAATCGAGAAGGGTGAAGTAACCGCCCACACATTGTTGAACCGATCTACCAATACATCGCTCACCAGATCGGATGAGAGTGAATGCACATCTGAAGCATCATGCCGATACGTGATGAAGTGAAATCCATCGTATCGCTGCAAACCATTTGAAGTGGCCAGCCAAAGAAATCCGGAAGAATCCTGAGCAATGGCAGAAACATTCGTGCTTGCCAAACCATTCGCCTGTGCAAGATGATTGAAAGTGATAGAATTCGTTTGGGCGCTACCAATAAAGCTGAGCGCCATAAGCGAAATATTGATGCGGGCAGTCAGCAGCCATCGTCGATGCATTTCTGGCGTAGGGGAAGTGTGTCAAAGTTAAACAACGACCTAACACGAGCTTGATGAATTGATGAACGTCGATCTTTCATGAACGAACGACCCGTTTGAGTTCATCTGAATAGAAAAAGCATCCGCGCTTGGGCAGATGCTTTCATTAGCTAATTTGGAAGGAGGTTGTTTATCTGCTTATGATAAACTTCGATTGGCTCACTTCATTTGATGCAATCACGCTGATGCTGTAAATGCCCGGCTGCAGATCGGAAACGTTTAGCGTAAATTCCTTTTCACCGTCAAGTTGGATTTCCTTATGCAGTTTTCCATTCATATCAAAAACCCTTAACAGATTCTGTGATGAAAAAGAAAAATCACCGCTTACTTCAACTACATCACTTGAAGGATTGGGGTAGACTTTGAGTTCGCCTGCAGTTTTAATTTCGTGAATGCCGAGATTACCGGGATTCCATTTAAAAATTCCTCCGGTATGATCCGCGTTCACAAAACCTGTGGCGTATCCGGTGTTGATGTCGTGAAAGGTGACCCAGAAATATCCATAGTCACAACCATCACCGATGGTGTCTATGGGAATCCACGTTTTGCCGGTATCTGCTGAATAGGAACTGCCTCCTTCCTGGTCTATTACATTGTCTTCACAGGAAACAAGATAATTTGTTCCGGGAATGGCCGTAAAAAAGAAGTAGGGTCTTCCACCGGCAACAAAAGCAGTCCATGTATCACCGCCATCTGAAGTTCTGAAGTAATTAAGCGCTCCGGTACTCCATGAATAACCAATTGCAATTCCTGTTTTTTTGTCGCTGAAAAATACCGGTTGAACAAATCCCGCATCGGTAAGTTGGACTGAAGTCCAATGCATCCCACGATCCATTGACTTATAAATATATCCCTGGTGGCTGCCGATCCAAATGCAACTGTCAATCACAGTATATGATTTTGGATAGGCCCAGTCGTTGGCAGCAGCATCAGGAATATTTTCAGCAGGAACGGCGGTCCAGGTGTTGCCGCTATCTGCGGTGGTATACATTTCCCATTCGCCGTTTACCGGATCACCAAAGGCAAATCCTTCTGCTGCATTCCAGAAATAAATTCCGTCGCAGACCGATGCAGGATCAGTAAAAATTACGTTGGCACCAGTCTCGTTCCAAGTTGTTCCGCCATCAAGTGTGCGATAGACATGTCCGCCAAAGGGAGCTGTAGCTTGATAGCAATCGATGTACGCAATGTTTTCATCAATGGCACAAACAGAAACGCACGAATAGTTTGCCGGAACCGGAAGCGTGCCTGCTTGCCAGCTTATGCCACCATCGATGGTTTTAGAAAATTCCCGGTCTACTTGCTCGCCAAGATGATAATCGCCGATTGTCCATGCTACATTGGCGTCAACAATTGAAACTTTGAAGGGATCGGCTCCGATTTTTTGAAAGCCGACATTTTGCATCGTCCATGATTGCGCCTGCAATGGCGGTCGCAGCAGACTTAAAAAGATTAAAGTTAAAAGGCATTTCATGTTATTAATTTTAAGGGTGAAAAAATTTTATTGTAATGGCTTCGCTGGATAGCGACGTTTCATGAACTCAATTCACTGAAAAGTTTTATTGCACCAATACCTTCACCGAGGCCTGCCGTTTGCCGCTCTGAAGATTCAGCAGGTACATTCCCTGCGCTATACCGCTAAAGTCAAAGATCACTGCGTTGTTACCTTTTGATGCGCTTCTGGTTTGCTCCCGAATTATTTTCCCTGACAAAGCGGAGAGCGCGAGCGTGACTTCTGCATCTTTATCGAGAGTAAATGAAACAAGCGCTGCATTGGCTGTAACAGGATTCGGGAAAACACTGAAAGAACTGATGGCGGAAGTATTCTCAACTGAACCAACGCCGGTTGCCACGTCTTCAATCTTTATTATTGCCGAGTCTGATTCGAATACTGAAGTCTGAGTCCAGCCAATCGTTGCATCATACATCAACACGGTATTCCCATTCATCGGATACTCATTACTGATGAGATAATTGGTTTGAAAATTATCGGTGGTGGCATAGATGGCACCGCTCTTAAACACAAAGGTTCCGGGGACATCTTTCACTGCGCACATAAAATCAATTGTATGCGAAGGCGATAAATTTTGTCCCACCCACGTTTGACCGCCGTCGTTTGTAATGAATGCTTTACTGATTGGCCCCTGAACTTTCCATGCTGCGCCGTGAATGGTGTCGTTCATTGTAACACCCATGTACCCGTAAGATGAATTCACTGTTGATGCCGACCACGTTGCGCCACGATCGTAGCTGTAAATAATTCTGCCTTTGCTTGTCGCGAACCAAACCCGATCACCAGCCAGTCCGTAAGGATTGCCACCGTTGCCTAATTCACCGGCAACTATCGGTGGAATGTTGGCTTCAGGAACCTGGATCCAATTGCTGCCGCCATCGGACGTAGTGTAAATTTCAAAGTAACCATTCTTAGGATCGCCGAAAGCCACACCGGAATCAGGAGTGAAGAAAGCGATGTACTCAAGATAGCCTCCGCTGAATTGTGTTGTCGTTTGCTGCGTCCACGTGTCACCGCCATCTGTTGTTTTCCAAATAGCGCCACCATCGACGTTGTGAATGTCAGAGAGACCAACATAGGCCGTGTTATCATCAGTCGCGTAAATGCAACTGCCGCCACGGTCCATTGTTTCGGGAATGGAAGTGATCGTCCACGTAGCGCCACCGTCTGTTGTTCGTGCTATCTGTTTGTTATTGGTTAAGCTGCTCAGATCAAAACCAAACATCGCCACCCAAAGAGTATTGTGCGATGGCGCACTGTAAAAAATGGGCAGCGCAGCAATGTCAGACATATCGAGCGGGCAGGCTGATACGCTTTGTGCATTTACACGGTTGAAGAAAACAACCGCGATAACGAGAATCAGTAATAATTTTTTCATGCAGTAGAATTTTTAGTGAGAGCAAAAATATTTTCGGGCTTGCCCGCTCACCATCCCTGAGATTAGGGACATTCAACCGGTATGGATATTTCTCATTCGTAAAAAAGAAAGCCCGCCTGCAGAGCAGACGAGCCTCTACCGATGAAAATTCTATCAATGACTTCTTTGACAGAATCTTTTATCGCACTACTCTTAAGTCATGTTCATCCTGAATTTTTCCTGACACAATCATTTGCAAATGATAGTTGCCTTCGTGAAAGAGATTCGCCGGTAATTCTATCGCGCCGTCAACCTCAGCAGCAATGGGAAACACTTTCACCGTATTTCCATGGCAGTCGGTTACACATATCGAAGCATCAGCAGTCGTTCCGGTCAATGTGTATTGAAGAAAAGTAGTGTAATTGGCATTGATTAGTTGCGATTGATCGAGTGATGCGTTTATGGAATGTTTTGCCTCAGAATTATTTGTGATTTCAAAAGCCCAGCTTTGAGCCAGCAAAAACTGAAACGGAGTTAGGGCGAAAAAGAATGGCAGAATGAATTTCATGATTTGAAAATTTTAGAGTGAAATTTTTTAATGCAGCAAAACTATCGTGAGAAGAAAGCGTGTGGCATCCCTGAACTTAGGGACATTTAAAAAGAGGATCGTGATATTGAATTTAAATGAGCCGCTCCTGAATGGCTTTAGAGACAGCTTCAGTTGCTGTGTTCACGTGCAGCTTCTCGTAAATTCTTTTCACGTGCTCATTCACGGTGTGGTAAGTGATGAACAGTTCAGCCGCAATCATTTTATAACTCTTTCCCTTACTCAGCAGTTGAAGTATTTCTTTCTCACGCGGTGTAAGGTGGTATTCTGTTTTTGAATTTGCTTGCTTTGAAAAAAGCTGCAACACTTGTTTGGCTACAGAAGGCGTCATGGGCGCGCCGCCGGTGTGAACTTCTTTAATTGCTTCAATCAAAAAATCCGTTGATGATTTTTTTAAAATGTATCCTGATGCTCCGGCACAAATGGCCTGAAATATTTTTTCGTCTTCATCAAAAACAGTCTGCATCAATATCTGAATCTTCGGAAATTTTTTACGGATGATCTTCACCGCTTCAATGCCGTTGATGCCCGGCATGTCAATATCCATGAGCACAACATCGGGTTCTGATGTCTTCAGATCCTTTTCAAGGTTCATGCAGTTGGCAAAGGTGTCAACACACACCACGCCATCCGTTGAATTAATTAACAGGTTGAGAGAATCCCTTCGTTCCTTGTTATCATCAAACACTACCACTTTTAAATCCATGTTGCAAAATTCATTTCACTACGGAAAAATCTTTGTCCCTATTCTCAGGGATTTTTCATTGCCAGGAAAATTTTTGTTCCCTTGCCTTCACTGCTTTCAATTTTGATCTGTGCGTTGAGTTGTTTCGCCCGCATTTGCATGTTGCGAAGTCCGTTTCCTTCGCGGCGCTCATCGGGATTAAATCCTTTGCCGTTATCCGATATCATCATCGTCAAATCATTTCCGTTCGACCCGATTCTTATTTCAGCAACCGTGGCGCCGGAATATTTCGCCATGTTGTTGATGGCTTCTTTGAAGATGAGGTAAAGATGCTGGCGCTGATCCATGCTCAGCTTGAGAAGATTCAGCTTTTCATCACTTAAAAATTTCAGTTCAATATTTTTTGCTTCCAGAATTTGCGAAGCAAAAGATTGCATGCGCACGACAAGATTTTCAAATGCATCATTCTTTGGATTCAGTGTCCACACAATGTCGCTCATCGCTTCCATGGTATTAGCCGTGCTCTCCGAAATGCGTTGCATGATCTGCCCTTCCTGTGAATTTTGATCGAGCCTGTTTTTTGCTACGTCACTGTAAACACGAATGCTGCTGAGTGTGCTTCCGATTTCATCGTGAAGATCGGCGGCAATGCGTTCACGCTCTTTCTGCAAAGCAATCAGCTTGTCTCTTTCCTTTTTCTGGCGAAACCTGTAATAGCCGTAAGTGACAAGTAAGATGAGAATCGCCATTCCCCAATGCTCTTCATCCATCAGGCGGCGCTGCATTTCAAACTGATCTTTTAGCTGAGCATCTCCACCGCTGTTTTCCGTTTGAGGATGATAGACCGGCACATCGCGATGAATGATTTGCATCAATGGAGAAAGCAACAACAGAATTCCAAGACCACCGCCGATGGCCGCCCGGCTAAACATCTTTTGGAGCTCGTTCCATTTTTCTTTTCTGTTCAGAATGAAGAGATAGATGAGGCATAAAAAAAGAATTGACAATCCAACGGTGAGAACCGGCTTACCTTCTTTGCGTTCAAGCAAGACTTCCAGATTTCCGGCCAGCGTAACCGACAATGCGATTCCGAAGAGGATCGTTTCAATTATTTCGCCAACCGACAAATGAGCATACGTTTCCTTCTTAAAAATTTTTCTGAGCGAAATCTCTCTGAAAATGTTGAGCGAAAAGAAGAGATACATAACAACCAAAACTGAAATGGAAAGAAACATCAGCACGCCGCTTCCCGGAAGATCAAGCAGATTGAGTATGATCGCAAAGATTGCGATCTGCCCGATGATCAGTTCAGCTTTTTTCATCCTGATTACAATAAGCAGTGAACGTCACTAAAACACTTTTACAAAATAGCTGTGAAAAATAACAAAGCCCGCGAATTTTCCCGGGCTTTGACTGCAGTTCTGCAATTTCTAACCGCAATTAACTCTTCCACTTGATGCCGCAGCCGATCGCTTTCGTTTCTGTCACCGGAACGGCTTTTCCGGCCAGTAATGCATTCACTGCATCTTCAACATAGTGATGTTGCACTTGCGAGGCATCCTGTGCATTGTCATCAATTGCTCCCATGTATGACACCTGGTAACCGCCCGATGTTTTACTCAACACAAAAACATTCGGTGTTCTGGTCGCCCCGAATTTCTGAGCCACTTGCTGCGTCTCATCATAGAGATATGGAAACGAGTAGTTCATGTCTTTGGCACGCTTCACCATGTTGTCATACGAGTCATCAGGAATTGAACTCGCATCATTCGAGCTGATCGCAACAACAGGGAATCCTTTCGCGCTATAATTCTTGTCGAGATCCATGATGCGCTGTTCATACGCTTTTGCATAGGGGCAATGATTGCAAGTAAAGACGAGGATAATTCCTTTAGCATTTTTGTAATCAGCCAGAGAAACCATTTTTCCATCTATATTTTTCAGTTTGAAGTCATCCACTTTATCTCCGATTTTATAAGACAGCGGAGCGAATGAAGAGAATAGAAGAAATCCGGAAATCAAAAATACAGCCGACTTAATGATTGTTTTCATAAGAATTGATTTTACATTTTAGTTAGAAAGATTTTTATCGAGAAAAAGTTTCAGCGCATCATAATTTTCGAAGTCATTGAAGTGCTCAACTTTTTTTCCTCCTGGAAGAATGAGCATCGTGAAGGGAATAGCGCCCGACCAATTCGTATCCACCTTATCAATCCAATCAGTGCCCGGCTCAGTCAAATGCAGGAGGGTTCCCGTCAATCCGAGTTGTCTTACTTTTTCTTCCACAGCATCATGCACTGATTTGAAATCCACCGATACGAAAATAAATTGGACATTGCTCTTCTTCATTTCACCTGCTCCTTTCACGAAGAAAGGCAACTCATCCACGCATGGCTTGCACCACGTTGCCCAGAAGTTTACAAGCTTCGGCTGCTGCGGATTTTCGCTCATCACTTTCTGTAATTCTTCAAATGAAACGGTTTTCACTTCCTGCGAAAAAGAAGTTTCCACAATCAAGAACGAGATTATAACAAGAATCGAAATTTTTTTCATGAATGATAAAGAGGTGCAAAACTCTGAAAAAAATCTCCGACGGAATGATGCGGCGCAATGATTTCGACAAGCGATAAAACGACTGCGACGAGATGAATCATTCGATGGGCTAATCCTGCGTTGTCGTCTTTTTATACGGGCGCAGTGCAAAATAGCTCCAGAACAAACTGGTAAGTTGAATAAGTGCAAATCCAATGGCTGTGATCCATTCGTTCTTGTCCCAGTCATATTTTTTCAGATCAATAAGCACCATTACAATGATGAATGGAATTATTGCAACGAGGCCCATTATTCTAAGCCACACCGGAAATCCGGAATAGTAACAAATGAATGCCATACCCGGAAGGAAAACCATGATGCCTGCAGCGAACAACGGATAAGCCTGCTCGTCAGAAACAGAATTTTGAATTGTATAGAAAATGCCCTGACCAATAGAGAGGAGAATGAAACCGGCAGAGGAGATGTGCCACTTGTCAGTGTGAAGTTTGGCAGCGTACAAAGAGCAGCCCGCCATATAAAACAAAGAACCCACTTGCCATGAGAATATCTGGCCGAAAGAGTCACTTGAAAATTCTTGTCCGATTCCACCAAGAACAAAATTTCCTGCCAGGCAAATGGCGATTAAAACAGGAAGATGCTTTTCTTCTCTTGCTAAACTCATGCGTTAAAATCTTGAAGTTGCTAAGATAGATAGTGAACAGAAATTATTCTATTATCAATAACACTTGTACAAATGAGCAATCCCAAAACGGACTTTTAGTAAACAAATAATTTTCTCACATGTTTACATTAGTTTCTCATTGGTAACTAATGGTTAATGAGAATACAAATTTTTGATAACGCGCGGAATGATTTCCCACCTGGCGAGCCGGGTAATTTTGCTTCTGTTTCACATTCGACTTAAAGTTGAAATATCTCCTCACTGCACTTCTTTTCTTTTCACTAACCGGAAAGGTTTTTTCTTCAACTGTGAAGGGAAAAGTCAAAGACGCAAGCACACACAAGGAATTACCGGCTGCTATAGTGGAATTAAAAGAGGCACATCTTTCAGTTCTCGCTGATGACGACGGTGAATTTAAATTCAAGAACATTAAAGATGGTAAGTACACACTCGTTGTAAAATATGTAGGCTATGATTCAGCAGTTAAAATTATCACTGTGAATGAAGAGGATTTAAAACACGAAAAGGATGAAGAACCCGAATTAGAGCTAACAATTTATTTGCAACCCCAAGCACAAAATCTTTCCGAAGTAGAAGTAAAAGGAAGCTATGACAAAGAAACAGACATCGCATCTCGCAATTCGGAAAAAAATGCCGACAATGTTATTAATGTTATTTCGGCGAAAGCCATAGAACTATCACCCGATATCACTGCGGCCAATGTGCTGCAACGCATTTCGGGTGTTTCTCTCGAAAGAACAAACCAGGGTGATGGACGCTATGCCATTCTGCGCGGAATGGACCAGCGTTATAACAACACTTTAATTAATGGTGACAAAATTCCAAGCCCTGATGCGTTTAATCGTTTTGTTCCGCTGGATATTATTCCCTCTGAATTGTTGCAACGCATCGAAGTAGCCAAGTCACTAACGCCGGATATGGAAGGCGACGCCATCGGAGGCACAGTGAATATTGTGATGAAAGATGCACCGGATACAACGGTACTTATGGCAAATATTTTTGCGGGTTATAGTCAGCTTTTGCTTGATGAAGGCTATTCCTATTTCGATAAAAGTACCATCAATAAAAAAGATCCCTCGCAATTAAATGGAACAGATTACATAGCTCAGCCTGGTGATTTCACTCGTGATAATTTAATTTTTACTACTAAAAATTTTACTCCGGGTGCTTCGGCCGGTTTAACTTATGGTAAACGTTTCTTGTCGGATAAATTCGGAGTTATTCTTTCAGGGACTTTTCAAAATAAATACACGGGTTCCGATAATCTTTTTTACACGACCTCTATTGATCAGAACAATAATCCGTTTGCGTCCGGTGTTACGGTGCGCTCTTATTCCGATCAGCAAATTCGAACAGGACTAAATGCGAATTTGGATTTCAGATTAAATCCATCCAATCGCATCGCTTTCACTAATGTTTATTTGAATTTACAGGATGTAGAATCAAGATTAGGAACAGACACTTCACTCACTACATTCAGAACTGGTCCCGGCACGGGCCAGGTTTTCGTACTTCAGCGATCTGAATGGAAT